>Ga0209603_1000015_pt1 | contig 219340 bp, 205 predicted proteins | sample COGITO_mtgs_1206_FD_184812 | JGI IMG/M metagenome (GOLD analysis project Ga0209603, IMG submission 184812) | Pelagic marine microbial communities from North Sea - COGITO_mtgs_120607 (SPAdes) (version 2) | ecosystem: Environmental > Aquatic > Marine > Epipelagic ...
ACCAAACACAATATTATAACAACGCTTCTGGTGCTTGGACAGCTACCTCCAATTTATCTAATAATGGTACTACGGTAACTATAGATAAGGATGCTTCTATAAATGGACTTACGGTAGGTAAAGGATCTGGTACTTATGTGAGTGGAAATGGAGCTCATAGCACAGCCCTAGGAGTTAACGCTTTAAATGCCAACACTAGTGGAAATTACAATGTTGCAATAGGATTTAGTGCTTTATTGAGAAACAACACAGGGGCTAATAATTTTGGCATTGGGTCTCAAGCTTTACAGAATAACCTAGGTGGGGGTTATAATACGGCAATAGGTACACAAACTTTAATTAACAACTCAACTGGAAACCATAACATTGCGTTAGGGAGTACAGCTTTATATAAAAATACAACAGGAGATAGAAATATTGCTATCGGACATGCAGCAATACTCTTCGGACGCTACAACAGCGATAATCTCGCCATTGGTTACCAAGCTTTATGGGGATCAAATTCTGGTGCAAGTGCATTTGATGTTGGTGATTTCAATGTGGCTATAGGTAACTTAACTTTAGAGGTAAATGAAGGCGGTGACAACAATGTTGCTGTAGGTTATGAGGCATTAACTTCCAACACAACTGGAAATAATAACGTAGCAACAGGATACCAAACCTTAAAATCCAACACAACTGGAAGTAATAACGTAGCAACAGGAACTTCAGTTTTAACAAATAATCTTGGTGGAAACAGTAATTCAGCATTTGGACATCTTTCTTTAGGATCTAACACTTCTGGAGATGGTAACGTAGCCGTTGGATATCAATCTTTGTATAGCAATTTAACAGCTAATAATAATATAGCTGTCGGTTATGAGGCTTTAAAAAGCAATACAATAGGGGGTAATAACACCGCCATTGGTTTTAGGTCTTTAAATTCAAATATAAGCGGAGCTTATAATGTTGGGTTAGGAGGCATGGCTTTATTTAGTAACACATTGGGAGGTAATAATGTAGCAACTGGATATCAAGCTTTACATGACAATATAAATGGAGGCAGCAACATAGCAATTGGACGGGAAGCTTTACATGACAATATAAATGGAGGCAGCAACATAGCAATTGGATATAGGGCATTATATACCAACACAGCGAAAAGTGGTAACATAGCAATTGGACAGGAAGCTTTAAAACAAAGTACTACTGGATTTGAAAACATAGCAATTGGATATCAGGCTATGACGGCAGTTATAACGGGAAAGTTTAACGTAGCATTAGGGTACAAGGCTTTATTTACTAACGTTGATGGAAACAGGAATTTAGCCCTTGGATATAACGCTTTAAAATTCAATACTGGAAATGAAAACACAGCAACAGGGTGTCGTTCTTTAGAGAAGAATACTACAGGCATAAACAATACAGCTACAGGTTATATGTCTTTATTTAATAATACTGAAGGGGATAATAATACTTGCTATGGATATCAGGCTGGCCATGGTAATATTACTGGCGATGCAAATGTCTTTATGGGGTTCCAGGCAGGGAAAACTAAAACAGGAAGTAATCAACTTGTAATTGGTAATTCAGAAACCAGTGAGCTAATATACGGTGAGTTTGATAATGAAATTATAAAGTTAAATGCTGCTGTTACCACCACCAAAGCAGTATATACAAGCGCAGTAGAAACAATAACTGCCGCTTCAGATGTGTTAGACAATACCAACCATATAATTTTAGCAGATGCTTCTTCAAATAATGTAACCCTAAATCTGCCAGCGGCATCAGGAAATACAGGACTTACTTATATTGTTAAAAGAACGGATGGTGCAGGTTCGTTTGCTGTTATAATTGACGCCAACGGTTCGGAAACTATTGATGGCAGCGCTACTTCAAATCTAACTTCACAATACCAGGTTACCAAAGTAGTTTGTGATGGGTCTAACTGGTTTAAATTGTAGTTTTTATTAGAGAAATAAGAAATTTGCTATTTAGAATTAGAATAAACTAGGTGTGTAAACAGACTACTTTTCTTTTTTGTCTAAACTTTTTATATATTTGTTAAACAAAAATTAAATTATGTCTTTATCTTCTAATAACGTATGTTTCAATTGTGAAAATCTAACAGATTCCGTTTCTTGTAAAAAACATGACTTCAGTGTTAATCTAGATAATTATTGTAGTGATCACAATTACAAAAAATCTCTAAATAAAAGCTCCAATTGTGGAAATTGTTCCAAGTTTAAAACAGATAATTGTCCTAATTCAAGTTATGCTTCAGAAGGATTGCTTTGTTTTTCTTGGGCTCTTTAATAATTGATTATTCTAGTGTAGAATATTGCTCGGCATAATACATCATTTGCTGTTCAAAATTCTGAGTATTTTCAATTTTAATATCTATAACATCTCCTTGGTCATTGATTAAAGGAACAAAAACAGGGTTTACAAATCCACCATAAGGAGCTTTATCCAAAGGTTTAGTTCTTTCTAAAACCTGAGTATGTGTATTTAAATCAACATTTACACCGTAATTCTCTACCAGATCCATCCCTGCTTGGTAGTCACCTTCAGATTTAATTCTTTGAATTTCCTTAAGAAGTTCTCCGAAAATAGCTCTTAGTTTTTCATAATTATTTATGTTGTAAAAAACTTTTCCATCTCTTACAATCTTTTCTATTACATTTTCTGCTTCTCCTTTTTCAATTGCCCAAGATGCAACCAGTTGTCTGTTTTGCATATGTTCCTCTTCAATCTTTTTACCCAAATCAATTCTAATCAACTGGCTTAGCATTCCATTTCTTATGTAATTATCATAAGATGCTTTACCAACGTCTAGAGTAGTAATAAGTCCTAGTTCTATTAATTTAGTATCCATAAGGTAATACAACCCTACCAAATCAGCTCTGGCCTCTTCTAATGTACTAGCATAATTTTTTAAAGTTTCTGCTGGTTGTCCTATCCCTGGGTTAATTTGCCCAGAAGCATGACCAACAACTTCATGGAGTGCTGTATGTAATTTGCCTGCTAAATAACCGTGTTTATGGGCTAATGATATTTCTAGGCTATCGTGTGCAAATTCTTCCAACATTCCTGGCCCAGAAGCTTTATCATAAGCAGCTATAATGTTTCCTAAACTTACCGACTTAGACCCATGGTCTTGTCTTATCCAATTATTATTGGGTAAATTAACACCTATTGGAGTGGATGGAGAAGCATCCCCAGACTCACTGGCTACCTGAACTACTTTATAGCTTACTCCTTTTACATTTTTCTTTTTATGACTTTCAATTAAAGGAGAGTTGTCTTCGAACCACTGAGCATTTTGAGTTACAACTTGCATTTGTTTTGAGGCTTCAAAATCGGTAATTTGAACCATACTTTCATAAGAAGCTCTTTTGCCAATTGCATCTCCATAGGTTTCTATAAAGCCGTTTATCCAGTCAATATCTCCTTGAGTAGATTTAGCCCATAGAATACTATACTCGTCCCATGTTCTCAAATCACCAGTTTTATAATATTCTATTAGTTTGTCAATGGCCGCTTTCTGGTCTTGATTTTCTGCGAAATTAGAGGCCATTTCTAAGTTGTAAATAATCTTGTCAATTGCTTTACCGTACTTCCCACCAGACTTCCAAACATCTTCTTTTAGAGAATCATTTACCAATACCATTGTAGAATTCAAACCATACTCAATTGGATAGGGATCTAGCGTATCAATTTTTATCTTATAAAAATCCTCTACCATAGAGAGAGTAACGCCTTCTCCATAAAAGTTATTTGCAGAAGCGACAATCATGTCTACATTTGGATCTTTTACTTTTCTTTTTCGATCAACATCCTTATTAAAAATAGTAGCCACTGCATCTAAACTAATACTGACATTTGTGGACTCTAAAAGAGTAGCAAAATATTCTTGGCTGAACTTTGGGGTAAATTTCTCCATTCCGTAATGGTGGTGAATTCCATTGGCAAACCATACTTGCTTAGCATAAGTCATAAATAAATACCACTGGTCGCTTTCTTTATCACCCTTGTAGGCTTTAATAATACCTTCTAAACATCTTCTTATTTCTAAATTATAAGCATTGTTTTGGTCATAAATGATGTCTCTACCAGATAATCCAGCTTGTGAAAGAAAATAAACCAATTGCTTTTGAGACAAGGAAAGCACATCAAAACCTTTGATTTCATATCTTAAAATTTGAATATCTGCAAATCGATCTACCTGTCTTTCGTTAGGAATCTTTCTTTCCAATAAAGAAGGTTCTTTAGTTTCTTTTTGCTTGGTTTCTTTACAAGCACTTAAGTTAAATACCAATAAGAGTACGAAAAATGGAGATATTTTTTTTATCATTTATTTTTGTTTAAATTGTTGAATGTGTTCTTTTTAAGAACGTTTAAATTATGAAAATAGTTTTAACTATTAAATTTTTCGTAAAGGTTTATATGTGGCACTCCATACATCCAATATTTTTATAGACTCCCTAACTTCTTGTGGGTTTTCTCCTTCCTTTAGTTCAATAAATATTGTTTTTTGTTCTTGTGCGTCGAGGTCAAAAAAGTTTTCATTAAAGTTAGATTTACTTTTTGAAGAAATAAAAACCCCTTTGGCAAAGTTAATACTATTTAAAACTAATGTAATTTTATTTTCCTTAATAAAGGACGAATAAGAGATGTTTGGGTTGGGGTTATTTAAATTTTTAAAGGACTTTAAAAAGAGATTTTTTCGGGAAATTACTTCACCATTTTTTCTTAAGATAAGCTGTAAGTAATAATTTTTTTTGTCGATATTATATTCTTCATATGGAATCATTAACTCTGTAGAGTTTTCAAATGGATTTAAATTGGTTTGTTGAATCCAACTTTTAATAGCTAAAGGACTTTTAAAGCTCAATAAACGAACCTCTATTTCTCCGTTAAAAACTTCCTTTAAATCCGAAATAGCAGATATATGTAAATTACTATCAACAAATTCATGTGAAAGTATAACCGGTTCAAATGCTTTTTTAACTTGGTAGTGAAGGCCTTTCCATCTTCCAAAATAATCGATACTAGACCAGGATGATCCTGGCCAACAATCATTAAGTTGCCAATATAATGAGCCCATACATTTTGCTTTATTTCTTCTGTGAGCTTCAATAGCAACTTTAATACCATCTGCTTGTACTATTTGGCTCATGTAAAGCAAAGACTCAAAATTTTTAGCAGGTAAGTATTCTCTCTTCATATATTCTTCTATTGTGGTGTTCCCAATACTTGATCTCTGGTGGTGTTTCATCACTTTCGAATACATGTCTTCATCTTTCTTCTTGCCAAATTGTTTAAATGTTTGATAGTTTGGAAAAGATTGAAATCCGTATTCACTCATAAATGAAGAAATTTTAGTGTTGTAATTTTCAAAAGGTTCTTTTCCCCACCAAACACCCCAATAATGAGTGTCTCCAATTTTGTATGATTCAGGTATTCCTTCAGTCGAACTTGGTGAAGAACTCCAATACTCTGGGCAATCGCTGCTTAAAGAAAAGCCATGTTCTGGATGATTTTCATATACTACCTTAGGCAAAATATGATGAAAAAGAGTGTCGTAATGGTGCCATATCTTGTCAGCAACTTCCTGTGATTGGTCTTTTATGGTAGTTCTTTCCCATCCCCACCTTTTCCAAGCGGCTAAATTTTCATTATTACCACACCAAAGAACTATACAAGTGTGTTTTTTTAGTCGGTTATAATTATCTGTAGCCTCAAAGCGAACATTTTCTAAAAATGATGAATCTCCCGGATACATAGCGCAAGCAAACATAAAATCTTGCCATACCATTAGGCCCAAAGAATCACATAAATCATAGAATCTGTCAGCTTCATAAACACCTCCTCCCCAAACACGAATCATATTCATATTGGCATTTGCTGCGGCAACTAATAAATTTTTATAATCAGAACTTTTAACTCTATTTAAAAATATATCTTGTGGTATATAATTTACTCCTTTAGCAAATGTTGGATATCCGTTGACATTAAAATAAAAATTAGGCGATTGGGTGGAGTCTTTTACTTCTAAAAAAATTGCTTTAAAACCTATTTTTTGTTCTGAAATTCTTGTCTGATTTTTAAATCTAATTTCCGCCTTAAAATCATATAAGTTTTGCTCTCCTAAGCCATTAGGCCACCAAAGTTTTGTATTGTTTAATGAAAAATGATGGACTGAATTCTGTTCTCCTTTGACTAATCTTAGTTCTCTTGAAATCACTAAAGAATCATTGATAGTTATTAAAAGTGAAGCATTTTTATTATGAACCGAAGATTCAATTAACAAATCTGTTTTAATAAACGTGGGGCCATCAAAATTATAGCTCACATTAAAATCTTTAATTCGTACATCGTCCCATGAGTGAAGTATAATTGGTCTCCATATTCCAGAAGTTACTAATCTTGGCCCCCAATCCCATCCATAATGATAACCTGCTTTTCTAGTAAAGACGCTAACCCTTTTTCCTTCCTCTACTTGGCCAACTTCAGCTTGGTCATTAGCAGAAACTGGAATAGTATAATTTAAGGAATTGTAAAGTTGTAATCCTTTCTTAATGGGTGATTCTAAAATTACTTTAAGTCTATTTTCACCTTGCTTTATTTGTGACTTTACATTAATGATGTAAGTTCTGTGCATATTATTAGATTGTAATATTAAAGAATCGTTAAGGTAGACAGATGCGTAAGTGTCTAATCCTTTAAATTGAATTTCGTGATGTTGCTTTTGGTATTCATTTTTGTTGATATTAAATGAATTTTGATAAACCCAGTCTTCTTTATCAACCCATTGAACTTTTGATTCATTTATTCTATAATAAGGGTCTTGTATAATTCCATTTTCCATTAAATCTGTATGGACGCATCCGGGAACAGTTGCTTTATACCATTTTTTTGTTCCCTTTTGTTGGAACTCCCAGTTACTATGAAGCTGTTTTTTAATTATACTAGTTTGGGAGTAAAAATTGAAAAATGAAATTGTTAGAAAAAGAAAAACAAGCAAAAAAAACTGTTGAACTTGAACTAAATTTTTCATTAATTGTCTAAAACTATTTTTGAAGAACTTAATAAAGTCTTATTTATTTCTAAAAGTTCTTTTTTGGTAAAATATCTCCACTCCCCCACTCTTAAGTCAAGATTTATATTCATAATTCTTACTCTTTTTAGTTCCTTTACATTGTATCCTAAATATTCACACATTCTTCTTATTTGCCTATTAAGTCCTTGAGTTAAAATAATTTTAAACTTTCTATTAGTTAATTTTTGAACCCTACATTTTTTGGTGACAGTTCCCAAAACTGGTATTCCATTAGTCATTTTACCTACAAAATCATTATCAATAGCTTTATCTACTCTTACAATATATTCTTTTTCGTGGTGGTTACTGGCTCTTAATATTTTATTAACTATATCCCCATCAGAAGTCAAAAAAATAAGACCTTCACTTGGCTTATCTAGCCTTCCGATAGGAAAAATTCTTTTAGGGTAATTTATAAAGTCTATGATATTATTTTTTTCTCTTTTAGTGTCTGTCGTGCACACTATTCCCTTAGGCTTATTAAATGCTATATAAACAAATTTTTCTTCCCTTGAGCTAATTACTTTTTTGTCAACTAACACCCTGTCGCCCGGCATTACTTTCGTCCCTATTAATGGAACCTTGCCATTAATTTTTACTCTTTTTTTCTCTATTAATTTATCTGCTTCTCTTCTTGAGCAAAAACCTGCTTCACTTAAAAACTTATTGACTCTTATTCCTTTATTTTTAATCATTTTTATTGCGGTATCATTTCAAATATAATTATCATTCGCAATTCAATTTAAAATTATTAGTTTTAATTAAAAGATAAATTTCATGCCTAAAGAAATTAAAGATCCTGGTATAGGAACTAAAATTGATGAAAAAGTAAGGAGAATGATTAATTCTGATGGCTCTTACAATGTCATTAAAAAAGGATCGACCAAAGGAATAAGAGATATTTTTAAATATCTAGTCGAAATTTCTTGGACTTGGTTTTTTACAATATTGTTTATAGGTTACATTATTTTCAATTTAATTTTTAGTCTTATTTACGCTTATTATGGGGCTGAAAATATTTTAGGTACTGATCCTGCAAATGGCCCAATTTTCTTTCAAATATTTTTTTTCTCAATTCAAACATTTACTACTGTTGGTTACGGAACCTTAGCGCCCCTGGGAATTGCTACCCAAATAATTGCTGCGATTGAAGCCTTTGTTGGGTTTATGTCATTTTCATTAGCCACAGGGCTGCTCTATGGTCGATTTTCGAGACCAAGATCTAAACTTATGTTCGCTGATAATTTTGTATTTTCAAAGTATGAGGATGGCTATAGTTTTAAATTTAAACTAACCAACTTGAGAGATGTTGTTTTACAGGACGTAGAAGCAAAAATCATAACCATGTTTAATAAGGAGAATAAAGCTGGGAAACTGGTTAGAACTTATTACGAAGTTCCTTTAACGCTTCCAAAACTTGATATAATGGCTTTAACTTGGACGTTAGTTCATAAAATTGATAAAGATAGTCCGTTTTGGGAGAGAAATAAGGAAGAAATTATCAAACAACAACCAGAATTTCTAATATTTGTAAACGGATTTGATGAAATTTACTCTGAAAGAACAAGAGCAAGAAAATCATACGTTGCCGACGATATTATTTGGAATAAAAATTTTGCCACTAATTTTAAGTCCTTAGATAATGGTAAATTAGTTATGGATGTAAGAGATTTAAATAATGTGATTGATGAATAATAATTTATTAAGATATAATGGATATTTAGGTGGTGTTTGTGAAGGACTTGGTAAATGGAGCGGAGTGCCAGCTATTTTGTGGAGAATTGCATTTGTTTTCTTTATACCTGCAGGGTTTTGGATTTATATTGTTCTTTGGATATTTCTTAAAAAATAGTTGGAAATAATTGTAAAAATCTGATGAAACATATTTTTACAATGTTCCAACAACAATAATAGATTAAAACAGCTTTTAACTTATGTTGAGAAAAATTAATTAACTTTATTTAATGAAAAATTATATCTTTTCAATTATTGTTCTATTGTTTGCCCTTGGTTGTGATAAACTTGATAAAAAATTAGATCCTAAATATGATTGTGATAAATTATTGGTTATCCATAAATTTATATATGAACCCATTGTGATTTCTGATGATTGTAACTGTATTGTTTCTGGAAAAGTAAAATATTTAAAAGATTGCAAAACTATAGCCCTTATAGATTACGGAAATGGGGACTGTGATAATATTGCTACCAAAATCATTTGTAAAAATGGTAGTTGTTTTGATAAAAATAAAAATCCGATAAGTTCATACGAGTACACAATTGATTGTAACGGTAATAACATTAATGACGGAGCAGTAAGTCAAGAAGAGTTAGAAGATCTGAACGATCCACTCACTGGCCCTCAACCTTGATTAACTTCTAAGTAAAATTATTCATTGGCACATCAAATCTTCTTTAGATTTTGATTAATTTTCCCCAAACAATATCTTTTAAATTAAATAATAAAAATGTGTGGAATTGCTGGTTTTATTGATTTTAATAAAAGTTCTACAGAGCTAAATATTAAATCAATGATAAAGCCCTTAAATCACAGAGGGCCCGATGGAGAAGGAACTTTAATTCTAAATAAAGATAATGCGATAGTAGGTTTTGGGCATAAACGTCTTTCCATTATTGATCTTTCTAAAGCTGGTAAACAACCTATGTCTTTTAACCATTTGCATATTACTTATAATGGTGAAATATATAATTATCAAGAAATTAAGAAAGATTTAATAGCAGAAGGCCATAGGTTCATAGGAGAATCTGATACGGAAATGATACTACATGCTTACCAAGAGTGGGGGATAAAAGCTATTGATAAGTTCATAGGGATGTTTGCTATTGTAATATTTGATGAAGGAAAGAATGAGGTATATTTTATAAGGGACCGTGCTGGTGTAAAACCTTTATTTTATTATCAGAAAAATAATTTGATTTTATTTGCATCGGAACTAAAGTCATTTCACGAACATCCTAACTTTGAAAAAGAATTGAATCTTAATGCAGTTGGAGCATTTATGCAATACGGAAATGTTCCTTCACCTCATTGTATTTTTCAAAATTGTTATAAGCTTCTTCCCGGAAACTATTTAAAAATTGATCTAAATTCAAAAACTAAAAAAGAGGTTCAGTATTGGAATGTATACGATTATTATAACAAATCCAAATTGGATATTTCCTACCCTGAAGCTATTGATAAAACAAAAAAAATTCTTTTATCTGCATTCCAATACAGAATGGTGGCAGATGTTCCTGTTGGTATTTTTCTGAGCGGAGGATATGATAGTACAACTGTATCTGCTTTGCTGCAATCCAATTCCACTTCAAAATTAAAAACATTTACCATTGGCGTACCAGATATTGGTCTTAATGAAGCTCCTTATGCGAAAGATATTGCAAATCATTTGGGAACAGATCATCATGAAATTAATTGTACTGAAAAAGAGGCTATAGAAATGGTTAAAAATCTACCTTTTTTTTATGATGAACCTTTTGCAGATTCAAGCGCAATTCCAACCACCTTAGTATCCAAAATGGCTAGAAAAGAAGTGACTGTTGCTTTAAGTGCGGATGGTGGAGATGAAATATTTGGTGGCTATAACAGGTATGATTATATGGTACGCTATGGTAAAAAACTAAATGCTATTCCTAATTTTTTTCGTCAATCTATGGTTGGGCTTATGAGTAATATTTCATCTGAAAATATCCCTTTTCTGAAAAATAAATACAATTTTCACAACCGATACGAGAAATTAAAAATTGTTCTTCAGGATCCTTCTGAAAAAGAAATAATGCTCAGCTTAAGTCAACAGTTTACAGATGAGCAAATGAAAAATATCATGCTAACTAATTTTAACCCTTTAAATACACTATTTCAAAGCCAAGAAATGAAAAAAGAGGTTAGGTCCCCTTTGTCTTACATGATGGCTATCGATTTTCAAACCTATTTATTGGATGATATATTACAAAAGGTAGATAGAGCTACTATGACTCACAGTTTAGAGGGACGCGAACCAATGTTAGACCATAGAATCTTAGAATTTGCTGCACGATTACCTAATAATTATAAATATTATAAGGGAATTAAAAAACGAATTCTAAGAGATATTACTCATGATTACATTCCCAAAGAATTATTAGACAGACCAAAAATGGGGTTTGCTGTTCCTATTGCCAGCTGGTTAAAAAAAGAACTTAAAGACTACGTAAATCACTATATAAATGAGGAAAGAATAGCAAGTCAAGGTATTTTCAAATGGGATTTTATATTTAAATTAAAATCCGATTTCTACAGTGGGAAAAAAGAATATGATTCTAAGCTATGGTATTTTTTAATGTTTCAAATGTGGTATGAAAAGTGGATGGAAAGTTAAAGCTATTTTTTTTGTTTTCATTTCAAAAAGGGTGGTCTTGTTTACCTCTTTTTTATTTGCTCAAAAACAGTTTTTATCTATACTTAAAGGGTAAAATTATTTTATTTCCTGTGTTTTTTTGTTTAAACAACTTTTGCAAAAGTTAAACAATGTTTAATTTTGTTTAACTTAATCAACAAAAAAATAAACAAAATGAAAATAAAAAATACTTTAACTCGTTCATTATTTGGTTTAATAATGACATTTTCCAACATTTCATTTGCTCAAACAAATGTTTTCGACGATGTGATAGCAACTTCACCAAATCATACCTATTTAGAAACCGCACTTCTACAGGAGGGTTTAGATGCTGCACTTAGACAAAATCCAAATTGCACTGTATTTGCCCCTGACGATAATGCATTTAATAGCTTAGCTACTGCATTAGGTGTTACAATTTCTGATCTTTTAGCGCTTCCTAATCTTACAGATATATTGACTTATCACGTGTTAAATTCTACGGTTCTTTCAACAGGAATAAGTAACGGAGCAATAGTTAGTCCCTTGTCTACAACTAACACTTTAAAACTTACTAAAACAAGCAACGGTAGTGTTTTTGTAAATCATTCACAAGTATCTACAGCAGATTTAACAGCAAGTAATGGTGTAGTTCATGTTGTAACTGAATTACTTCTTCCATATGAAACTGTCGCTGATATTGCAATTGATAATGGATTTACAACATTAGTTACTGCTGTTGTCCAAGAGGAATTATTACCTGTTTTAACCAATCCTTTATCATCCTTGACTGTTTTTGCACCATCAAATAATGCTTTTGATGAGTTAGTGCTAAAGTTAGGTATAACAATAACAGATCTACTAGCATTACCTAATTTATCAGATATTTTAACCTACCATGTTATAGGTTCTGAAGTAATGTCAAGTTCATTAACTAATGGTCAAATTGTACAGCCAGTAAGTACTACTAACACCATTAAAATTTCAGTGAATAGTGATGGTGTATTTGCCAACCAGTCAAAAGTAACGTCCCCAGATATTATATCTGACAATGGTGTAGTACACGTAATCACTGAGGTTGTATTACCTTCCGAAACTGTAATAGATATTGCAATTGATAACGGATTTACATCCCTAACTGCAGCAGTAGTACAGGAGGGATTATTATCTACTTTAACCAACCCACACGGACAGTTTACTGTATTCGCACCAACAGATGTAGCATTTGACGATTTAGCTGCAGCATTAGGAACAAACTTAAGCGGCGTATTAGCCAATCCAGATTTAACAAATATTTTATTATATCATGCATTAGATTCAAAAGTACTTTCAACAGACTTAATTAATGGTACTGTAACCACTTTAAATGGACAAAATATTACAGTAGATTTATCAATGGGAGTAATGATTAACGATGCCAATGTTACATCTGCAGATCTTCTTTCAGATAATGGTGTAGTTCATGTATTAGATAGAGTATTATTACCAACGGCAACAAGTAGTAAATCTATGGATTCACCAATAGTCAAAGTTTACCCTAATCCAGTTGTAGATTTTATCAACGTAAGTAATATCGAAGGAACATATACGATATTAAATATGAATGGAAAGTTAATTTTGAAAGGTGGAATTAACAACAATCCAATAAATGTAAGTTCGTTAAGCGTTGGAAATTACATATTGAATGTAGTAAATAACAAAAGCAATTTTTCATACAATTTCATCAAAAAATAGAGGTTATAATTAGCTATTTTTAGTAGGGTGCTCAGAATTCTGAGCACCTTTTTTATTTACGCGATCTGGTATGAGTGTGAATAATCCTTTTATTCTCTAACTTAACCTCCTTAGTTTTTCTGTGATCCCAGATTTTTGCTCTTGCAAGCCTTCCTGAACTAACTAAATCTACAATTGGAGTTTTATAATTATAATTTAACTGGTAAAATATCTTATCCATTTCGGTCATCATCCAGGGTTCATGAATAAATTCTTTAGGGATATCCTTTAATTCTTCTACCCATTGCTTAATAAATAAACCCTCAGGATCATGGTCTTTAGATTGTTTAACAGGGTTGTATATTCTTACTGTATTTATTCCTGTTGTTCCAGCTTGCATTTGAAATTGGGGATAATGGATACCCGGTTCATAATCTAAAAATATTTTAGCCATGTGATATACCCCTTTTTTCCAACTGCAATCTAAATGATGACATAAAAACGAGACCAACATGGCTCTCATTCTAAAATTGATCCATCCTGTTTTAACTAAACACCGCATACAGGCGTCTATTAAGGGAAATCCTGTTTTTCCTTTTTCCCACGCACGGATCAAAACTTCATCATTTTTATGATGGAGTTTCTCAAACCCTCTATTTATACAGCTTATCTCATAGTCACATTCTACTTCAAACTTTTGAATAAAATGATCGTGCCATTTCAACCTTGTTAGTATTCCATTAAAACTTCTTTTATTGAATTCATAATTAGGATGAGTTTTAATAAACTGTACAGCTTGTCGAATACTTATATTGCCCCATGAAAGATAGGGGGAGATTCTTCCGCAAGATGTTCTACTTTCCATTGGCTTGGAGATATTTTTACTGTAGTCTGCTCCTCTTTTTTTACAAAATGAATTTAAATATTTCCATGCCAATTCTTCACCTGGTTTTTGAAAAGAATTTGGATAGTTTTCCAGCTTTTGCTTAAGAGTTGTTTTTATAGTATGAGGGTTTTTAAATTTTAATATTCTCTGTTCTTTGAAAAGATTTTTAAAAACATTTTGATTCATTACACGATACCAGTTTTGATCCCATTTTTTTCTTGTTTTGATTCCTCTAAGAATGCCATCTTTTTGAACTTCTCTCCAATTAATTTTTTCACTTTCAAAAAATTGGGATAGTTTTTTATCTCTTTGCCAAGTTTTTCTAATCCCTGTTTCCTTATAAGAAAAAACATTTTTTATTGAGTAATGACTGGAGAGAAATTTAAAAACTATTTGTGCGTCTTGATGAAAAATATGAATTTCTTTATTGTATTTAGATAGTTTTTTATTAGCATCTTCTATGGAATGATATACAAACTGTAAATGTCTTAAAGAGCAATCCGGATGCTTCATAATAGAAGGTTCAAAGAGATATATAGGTAAATAATTAAGATTGCTTTTCTCAGCTAAATCAAAAGGCTCATGATCTTGAGTTCTTATATCTCTTTTTACCCAAACTATATTTAGTGTTTCTTTCAAAGTGCCAACAATATTTTCCACTAAATAATAAAAAGTTTCTCTTGGTTTTTAATCTGTTCTACTACAAATAGTTTTAAATAAAATTCTATCACATCTAGTAAAGTAACTTATTCAACTATATTTGCCCCTTTTTTAAGAAAATTTTGAAAAATGAAAAAGCTTTTTAACAACTTCACTTTTAGCCCTAAAAATGATATCCTTTCTGGGGTTACTGTTGCACTTGCTTTGGTGCCAGAGGCTGTTGCTTTTGCTTTTGTTGCTGGCATTGATCCTCTTGTTGGACTTTATGGAGCATTTATTATGGGAATTGTAACCTCATTATTGGGGGGAAGACCTGGAATGATATCAGGAGCTACTGGCGCTATGGCGGTAGTCATGGTCCATCTAATAAAAAAAGGGAATGATGTAGGTTTAAATCTAGAAACACCTATTGATCATTTAGGGTTACAATGGCTTTTTATCACCTTACTTTTTGTAGGACTTTTACAAGCTATAGCAGGTGTTTTAAAATTGGGGAAATTTGTAAGATTAATTCCCCATCCTGTTATGATGGGATTTGTTAATGGCTTGGCTATCGTAATCTTTTTATCTCAGTTAAATTTATTTAAAAAAACTAATCTGGGAGTCTCAGAGTGGTTAGTTGGAGATGAGTTATTTATAATGCTTGGATTAGTTGGGCTAACTATGGTAATTATGTATTTTCTTCCTAAGTTGACACAAAAAATTCCAGCAGCTCTAGTAGCTATTATTATAGTTGCCGGGGTTACTATATTTGGCGAAATAAATGTGAGTACTGTTGGTTCATTTATAAAAGATGGCGGCGGGAGCGGACTAGAAGGAAGTCTGCCTATATTCCAAGGACAGATCTTTAGTCTTTTACATACTATGAATGGTTATTGGAACCTAGTAATATCTACTGCGTTCTTACTTGCCTCTGTAGGATTAATAGAATCTCTAATGACATTAAATTTAGTAGATGAATTAACAGAAACGAGGGGAAGCGGCAATAGGGAAAGTCTAGCTCAGGGATTGGGAAATATATTAAACGGTCTTTTTGGAGGAATGGGGGGATGTGCTATGATTGGACAGTCAATTATTAATGTGAATTCTGGAGGAAGAGGTCGACTCTCAGGAATAACTGCATCAATTTCTCTATTAATTTTTATACTTTTTGCTGCTCCTTTAATTGAACAAATCCCAATTGCTGCGCTTGTTGGTGTTATGTTTATGGTAGTTATTGGAACGTTTGCATGGAGTAGTTTTAGAATAATAAGGAAAATTCCAACATCAGATGCTGTAGTGCTGATTATTGTTTCGGCTATTACTGTATGGCAAGATTTAGCTATAGCTGTTATTGCTGGTGTAATTATTTCAGCGCTAGTGTTTGCTTGGAAAAATGCTACTATGATTAGAGCAAGAAAAAAAATAAAAAAGGATGGAACTAAAGTATATGAAATTTGGGGGCCATTATTTTTTGGTTCAGTACAAAATTTTAACTCAAAATTCAATATTAAAAACGATCCAAAAAATATTGAGATAGATTTTATTGAGTCTAAGGTTAATGATCATTCTGGGATTGAAGCCATTAGTAATTTAGCTAAAAAATATCTAAAAGCTGATAAAAAATTAACCTTAACCCACTTAAGTCCCGAATGTAAAACACTTCTGTTAAAAGCTGACCCCTCTTTTTCTAAAATTATCCAAACATCCATCGACGACCCAAGATATTATGTAGTTACTGATCTTATGGATTTAGAAGTTTAACTAAGAGCTAGCTATCTAATGATCTTGTCAGATGTTAGTTCTTATTATTAAGATGCTACCAAGATAAGAGTAAAAGCAACCGTTGAATTTTTATTAGTGATGCAATTTTAAAAGTGATAAATAACTAACACCTATGTTTTTTTAAGTAAGTCAACTTTTTATTATATTAGTTTTTTGAAATACACTCTAATGAAAAAGTTTATAATATTTATTTTCTTAGGTTTTCTTTTTGCAAATTGTAGTAAAAAAGAAAGAACTGTTTCCGTTTCTTTTGAATTAAAAAGTCAAGATAAGCACCAATGGTTTGATTCAATTTTAGACTCTCAAGATTCAATAATAAATGATGGTCTTGGTTGTTTAGAATTAACTATTCTCACCAAAAATAAATTTGGACACACGTTGTCAACTAACTTTGTAGGTGTTCAACAGCCTTTAGCTGACTCACTGCCTGACAATATTTTAGATACTTCCTCAACAGGGAATTTTATTTATAACAATGGTGAAAATTTAAGTTTTGTAATAGCAGCAACAAAACAATATTTAATACAGCCAAATTTAAGCCTGTTAAAAGTTAAGATAGATGTTAATGGAATAAAAAGTAGACACAGGAATTTAACATTAGGCACATCACATTTTAAAATTCCTTAAATTATTTCAAGGGTTATTATTTTATAAGTATTATCGAACCTAAATTACTTTAATGCTTTAAAACTTAGAAAACGAAGAAGGTATTATTCTTGTTAACAACTGTGATAAAGAAGAACGCGATAAACATCTCTCAATCAGTTATATTAGTATTAGTTTTAAAAATTAATTTATTATGAGCAAACTATTTTCTTTCTTAATTCTTCTTCTTATTACTTTTAGCTATTGCTTTAGTCAAAACGATTTTGTAAAAATTGATAACAGCATTTTTAAATACTATAAAAATCTTTATGGAGTTGAATGTGTTGAGGAGAAAATTACTGATAATAGAGGAAATGGATTTGAAGATTTGTATGGAACAAGAAATTTTAGAGTTATCCTTCATGGAGTAGCTTATAGAGGTGGAGGTAATAATTATTATCATAAATCAGAAAAGCGAAATAATAAAAATCCCTTACCGATGGATGGGCTGAATAATTTATTAGAGAATGGTTTTTCTACATCTGTATATTTGTATGATGAGAATTTCGAAACAGCTCCTCCTTTTCTTGTAAATAAAGCAAAAAAAGATACATTAAAGTATTATCAACTAGGAGGAAATAATAAATCTGAACTTGATAGTATATTAATGTTTACATACAATTCAATAATCAATAAGGATGTTGGTCCGGTATACCTGCATTGTTGGAATGGCTGGCATCAATCTGGATTTGTTTCAGCAGTTTTGTTAAAACAATTTTGTGGATATAATACAACTAAAAGTTTACATTATTGGGAAGATTGTGCAGACAATTGGACCAGGGGTTATGATAGAATTAGAAACGCAATAAGAGATTTTCAACCAATTGAAAAATATAATATTCCAAAGAAAATTAGTGATGTTATTTGTCCGTGCTATGAAGATACAAGGAAAGATGATATTGTTGTTAATAATAATGATGAGTTAAAGTCCTTAAAGATTGAAATCAAATTTCCTTTTAATGTTTCTGATTTACCACCTTCGGTCTCCACTTTTCTAGATGAATATTCAAATATGTTAAAATCAAATTCTTATTTATCAATAGAGGTTGGTGGTCATACCGATTCAAAAGGTAGTGAATCTTATAATTTAACTTTATCAAAAGAAAGAGCAAGAAATGTATATAATTATCTCGTAAATCAAGGTGTGGATACTTCTCAATTAAGTTACAAAGGATATGGTGAAACTGTTTTGAAAAATATAAAAAATGGAGCAAGTGCAGAAAATAGAAGGATTGAATTTAAGATTAAAAAGATATCATATCAAATCAATTTTAAAATGAATAGTACTTCTATTAGTAGAGATAACAAGAGCGTTTTAAATAATATTAGACAGATATTATCTTCTGATAAAAATATTTTTGTTGAAATTGGAGGACATGCAGATAAAGGGACAGGGACAGATTTTGTAAATGATAACATATCTCTTTTAAGAGCACAAACCGTTCATAATTATTTTAAGGATAATGGTATGGATATGACTAATATTACTTTTAAAGGATATGGTTCTAGTATTCCAATATATAATAATATTAGAGATAGGAGGATTGAATTTAAAATAATAGACAATGAGATTGAAACTTTGGAGTGAAGAGGAAGATGAGGGTTTTTTTAACTATCTCTTAGAATCAATGTTCAAAGATTTTAAAAAGACAATATCAATTAGGAGATTGCAAAAATTATTACAAAGTGTGTAAATAACTAACATCCCTTTGCTTTCTTAACTAAGGCAACTTTATATTACTGAGACTTTACTCATATAATCAAAACAAGTTGAATTCACCTATATACACATCTTTTATTTAAATCAAGAATTAAAAATATTGTATTTATGTAATAAATTAATTTGAATTTAAAACTTATAAAATGAAAAAATTACTGTTCTTGTTAATATTTCCAGTATTTTGTTTTGGGCAAAACAAAAAAGCATTAATTGCTACAGTTAATCGACTTAAAAGTGATTCAATTAATTTACAGTTTAAGGTTACAAATAAAGTTGAAAAAATAAATAACCTTAAAGCCTCAGTTAATATTCTTAATGAAAGTTTGAATTTAGAGAAAGCTAAACTTAACAATCAAAAGTTAAAGAATCTTGAGATTCAGAAATCAAATAATAAATATGAAAAACTAATTAAAGAACTGGTTTCTGAAAAAGAGTATATTTTAGATTCAATAAAAAATAGAGTTTTTTTTATTGAAGATCAGTTTCAAAAATATATAAAAGACTTTTATGGTTGGGGGGGTGTAGCAACTTATGATTTTCAATATATAAGTGGAAGCATTAAAAAGATTTACAATGAAGAGAAAGAAGTGAAGTTAGAAGAAGGGTATTCGGCATCATTTTCTGAATTTGATTGTGTCATAACTGATATTGTGTATTTTGGTCATGATACTTTTGCAATAACATTCGGTAGAGGTAGTGAAACAAATGATATTACTAAAAGTGAAATAAGAACACCATTTTTTATTAACAAAAACACTGAAATACTTGCCTTAGCAGGCGGTCCTGCATATGACCCAGATTTTAAAATAAAAAGCCTTATTAATAATATTGAAAATAACAAATGGAGGCCATGGCATGTCGAAACTAAAAATGGTCTTATAATAAAAATGGAAGAAATATATTAGATACTATTTTCAATATATTTCTTAATAAATGTGTTCAAAATGACTTTGCTACTGAGGATTATAGAGTAAAATTTGAAGCATACGTTAATCACGTAGTGACTAAAAAGTATAAAATTAAAGGAGATTTTAAAGTTCAATCTAAAGCAATAATTACCAGCATAGACAATAAAACAGAATCATTCCATAAAGCTCAAACCAAGTGGAATGAGTCAAATGAAAATCATATTAAAGACCATTACGCACCGCTCTTCTCTAAACTAAGTCAACTTTTTCTTACTTTAATGGTTTAAAACTTATGAAATGAAGAAATTACTATTCTTATTGATTTTAACTTTATTATACTCTTGTAAATCTGCTGAAGATCATCAAAATCATGGATTAGGAAATTTGGAATTAGGAAACTATGATGAAGCAATTGATGATTTTAATAAAGCTATTGAGTTAAATCCTGATTGTGCAACTGCTTATTATTTTAAAGGACATGCAGCAACCATGTTAAGAGACCACGGTAGGTCAATTGATGATTTTAATAAAGCTATTGAAATTGACCCTGGTTATACTCTTGCATATGGCAATAGGGGGGTTGCAAAAGATGTGTTAAAAGACTATTATGGAGCAATTGCTGATTTTTCTAAAGCAATTGAATTAAACCCTGATTTTGCCAATGCTTATTATCTTAGAGGAAATTCAAAGGTTTCATTAAAAGACTGTGATGGAGCAATTGCTGATTTTAATAAAGCTATCCAGTTGGAGCCTGATTTTGCCATTGCTTATTTTAGCAGAGGAAATTCAAAGGTTTCATTAAAAGACTATTATGGAGCAATTGCTGATTTTTCTAAAGCAATTGAATTAAAATCTGATTTTGCCAATGCTTATTATTTTAGAGGAAATTCCAAGAAAAAATTAGGAAAGTCATTTTCGAGTGATTATAATAAAGCCATTGAATTAAATCCTAATTATTTAGACGCTTATTTTAATAGGGGAAACTTAAAGGACTCTTTAAAAGACTATTATGGAGCAATTGCTGATTTTTCTAAAGCAATTGAGTTAAATCCTAATTATGCAACTGCTTATTTTAAAAGAGGAAATTCAAAGGTTAAGTTAAAAGATTATAATGGAGCAATTGCTGATTTTATTTATGCTATTGAATTAAACCCAGTTGACGGTGAGGCTTATAAAGCAAGAGGATCTGCAAAGCTTTATTTAAAACAAGACTATTGTAGTGATTATAAAAAAGCTTGTGAGTTAGGTAAATCAGATTGTTGTGAATGGTACAAGAAAGATTGTAACTAACCTCCCTTTGCTTTCTTAACTAAATCAACTTTTTATTACTTTAATGGTTTAAAACTTATGAAATGAAGAAACTTATAATTTTAATATTGTTCCCATTATTGGCGTTTACGCAAAATGAAAATTGTGATAATATTATTTACAGAAACGGAGAAGAAGTTTTTGGTAACGTTTCAGAAATAAGTTCTCAATTCATAAAATATAAAAAATGTGACAATCTTAATGGTCCTATGTATTCCTTAGAAAAATCAAAAATATTAATGATTAAATATAAAAATGGAACAAAAGATGTCTTTAATGCAATCGATAATAGTGACAACGCTAATTTTGATATAAGCACTAGCAATAGCCTATCCAAAAAAACAGCAAACCCCTCAATCGGATTTAAATTAGGGCTACAAAGAGTTGCTGTGGGCAACTCAAGTTCTACTTTTATATCAACGTTTGGGTCTAGGCTAGGGCTGTTAGGTGGAATTACAACTTTTATTCCTCTTGGTGAAAAAACAGACATAAGGACAGGCCTCATTTATACCTCTAAAGGGGCTTCATATCTCGATTTTACAGACGTTTACTTGGCCCTTAACTATGTTGAAATTCCAATAGATTTTGCTTTTAAAATGGGCTCTGGTAACTTTGCTTTTAGCGTTGGTCCCTATTTGGCTTTTTTAACAAAAGCTAAAAATTATGACCTTAGCGGAACAGAACTTGATTTAAACACCTATTTTACAAGTCCAACCTACAATGAAATTGATTATGGATTAAATTTTGGAGGTTCAATTTTAATCGCTGGAAAGTTTAATTTAGATGTAAGGTATGGAATGGGATTGTCAGATGTTAGTACTGAATATTACGATGCTGATAATATTCGAGTAAATGCCGCTCTTCAATTTTCATTTGGTTTACAGTTTTAAATCATTATAAAATGAAGAAGCTTTTAGTGTTTATGTTCTCAGTAGTGTTATTGGGAAGTTGTGGTAAATGCTTTGAGTGTGAACACGAGAACGGAGTCGATTTTACTGTTTGTAGCACTGATTTTAATTCTAAACAAGATTGGAAAAATTATATTGAAAGTATTGAAGATTCAGTAACGTGCAGAAGAAAATTATTCTAATCTTTTTTAGCGTTCTTAACTAAGTCAACTTTTTCTTACTTTAATGGTTTAAAACTTGTGAAATGAAGAAGATATTATTCTTGTTATTCTTGATTCCTATTGCTGGGTTTTCTCAAAACAAGAAGGAGCAGATTGCTACTCTTAATTTCAAGTTAGATAGCTTAACCAATAAAATATCTAATGAGCGACAAGCTTCCAAAAAAGAGATAGAAGAGAACGAAAATAAAATCTCATCTCAAAAAGCTCAACTAATCAAACTATACGACAGAGTTAAAAAACTTAATGAAAGTTTAGAGTCAGAGAAAGCTAATCTTAATACTCAAAAGTTAAAGAATATTGAGGTTGAGAAATTAAATAATAAATATGAGCAACAAATTGGAAAACTTAATGAAAATTTAGTTGATTCTGCTGGCAAAATATCTCAGCTAAATAATGAAATTCAAAAAATTTATAAATTATTAGCGGAAAGTAAATATGAAAATTCATTATTCATTGACTCAATTAAAAAACTTCAAACTAAAAAGACAGCTACAAAATTATTTTATTTAAATCATTATTTAAATTATTTAAATTTTAATTTAGAAGAATGGAATTATTATAGTTTTTTTGAGGAAGAGAGGAGAGAACTATCAAAAGAAGATGGTGAAGATTTAGAAGAACAATTTCCAAGTACTGTTTATAATAAAAATTTTGAACCTAAGTATGATTTAGGTATATTGTTTGAAGGTAGATTACAAATTCTTGAAAAAGGTGTTATTGGTACAATATCGAGTTGTGATTCAAATGAATTCTTATCAACTGATGGTCTTGAAGATATGTACAGTGAGTTTACCATTCATTGTGATTCCTGTATTACTGTAGAAACAGGGGTAAATTCATTTTGTAAATGGAAAATACACAATATTCAAAATAAATGTTATGTTGTTAAATGGATATATGGAGATAATGTAAATTATATATCTATTTTTTTAATATCCTACAATGATAATCAATTGAAAAAGAAATTGGTTTGTGATGGAAGTTTTACACCTGCTATGCTTTCAGAATCTAATCTTAACGAAGTTATTGAGTGTTCAGGGAATTGCAGTTTTTTTAATAGCTTTTTGAAATATCATTATTGATGTTCAAGATTATTTACTTGAAAATATTTCAGCGAGAGACATTACAAAGTTTAAAACACATATTGTAGAAAAAGCGACTAACCCCCCCATTGCTTTCTTAACTAAGTCAACTTTTTCTTACTTTAATGGTTTAAAACTTACAAAATGAAGAATATACTATTTGCTTTAATTCTAATCCCAACATTTAATTTTAGCCAATATACTGCTGTTCCAGATGAAAATTTTGAGCAAGCACTTATTGATTTAGGTTATGATGATGTGATTGATGGAAAGGTGCTTACAGAAAATATTAATTCTATTTCAAATTTTAATGTTAATAAAAAAAATATTTCTGATTTAACTGGAGTTGAAGATTTTACTGGTTTAACATCTTTGAGTTGTAACGAAAATAATCTAACTAATTTAGATGTAAGTAAAAATACTGTTTTAATTGATTTAAATTGTTGGGGTAATAAACTCACTCATATAGATGTAAGTCAGAACACTGCTTTAAATTCTTTGGTATGTAGTAGTAATCAACTTACGAAGTTAGATATAAGTAAAAATACCAATTTAGAATATTTGTATTGTGACAATAATCAACTAACGAGTTTAGACGTAAGTCAAAATACTGCTTTGAATTATTTGAGAAGTTCAAATAATCAGCTAAGGAGTTTAGACGTAAGTCAGAACACAGCTTTAGAATATTTGAATTGCAACAACAATAAACTTACTAAGTTAGATGTAGGTCAGAACACAGCTTTAGAATATTTGAATTGCAGAAATAATGGAATTACTAATTTAAATGTAAGTCGGAACAAAGCTTTGATTGATTTTTTCAAGTAGTCAACTTTTTATTATTTTAATGGTTTAAAACTTATCCTTTTTTTTCTTTATAATACATAACTAGCTAGTAAGTCAGGGTCTAAACCAAACTTTTAATTACTTTAATGGTTTAAAGCTTATGAAATGAATGAAAAAGATAACGAACTCAAAGATTTATCTCTTTACAAGTATGCAGAAATAGGATTCTATCTATCTTTAATTGGTTTTGTTTATCTAATTTTGATAACTATTGAAAGGTGGTTTTTTCTAAATAAGAACTTAGATTGCGCACACTGCGATAGTGAATTTTCATTAATTAATCTTCAGTTCTTATTTGTTTTAATGCCTGTAATAAATGTTATTTCTATTTTTCTCTGCTCTTATAGTATTAGACAAAAACCAAGAGTTTTTGCAAGTTGGGGATTAACAATTTCTCTGTTGACATCTATGTTTTGGATTAAAACTTTAATAATGTTGTTCTCTAACTAATTCCCCTAACCTCCCTTTGCTTTCTTAACTAAGTCAACTTTTTCTTACTTTAAGGGTTTAAAACTTATGATATGAAGAAGTTACTATTCTTATTATTCTTGATTCCTATTGCTGGGTTTTCTCAAAACAAAAAAGCATTGATTGCTACTGTTAACCAACTTAAAGATGACTCCTCAGAACTAGCAATGGAGGTTATTAAAAATCGTAAAAGAATAGAGTCATTAAAATCAATAATTAAATTAATAAAAGAAGAAAAAACATCTTTAAGGAATAGTAATAATAATTTACAGCTGAAAATTGATGAACTTACTGAAAGTTTAGAGTTAGAGAAAGTTAATCTTAATAATCAAAAATTGAAGAATGAAAAATTAGTCAATGATTTTAATGATACAATTAGTTTATTAATAAAAGAAAATGATTCTTTAAAGTTAGATTCAAAGTACATAGTTGATTATGACTTAAAATACGTCCCTAAGGATACAGATTGTGATTCTATATTTTTGATAGAATTTAAAATTAACGATAAAGTAGTTTTTTCTGAGGAAGTTTGTGGTTCTGAGCTTTTTTGGTTCAAGCAAGAAGGACCAGTTAAAACATTTCAGGGTCTTGAATATGGTGAGGTTGTTGCTAATACTACTTATCACTTTTTAAATTTTTATGATACTGAGATTACAGTTTGTAAAGATATAGAGACCAATTTAGAAGTTCCTTATTATTATTGGATTAAAAATTATCGACTTGATTGGAAATCCAATACTTGGAAATTGGAACAAACAATTGAAAATCAAAATGAAATAAACAATTTTATTAATGGTTTAAAACTTATAAAATGAAGAAATTATTATTCTTGTTATTCTTGATTCCTATTGCTGGGGTTTCTCAAAACAAGAAGGAGCAGATTGCTACTCTTAATTTCAAGTTAGATAGCTTAAACAATAAAATATCTAATGAGCGACAAGCATCTAAAAAAGAGATTGAAGAGAACGAAAAGAAAATGTCATCTCAAAAAGCTCAACTAATTAAACTATACGACAGAGTTAAAAAACTTAATGAAAGTTTAGAGTCAGAGAAAGCTAATCTTAATGCTCAAAAGTTGAAGAATATTGAGATTGAGAAATTAAATAATAAATATGAGCAAGAAATTGGAAAACTTAATGAAAGTCAAGAAGGTTTATCGGCAGCTAATAACCAACTAAAAGAATCTTTAAGCTCTTTAGATAGTATTTACAATCTATTAACAATAAGTTATGATAGTGTCATTAAAAATAAAGTTGATACCAAAACTGAGGGTTTCCTTGCGAACGATTTTGAAGGAAAGTTGTGGCTAAATGATTTTAATTATGATTACGCAGATGACGGAATGTTTGATGACGATTTAACTGATGAAGAATTAGAATTTATGGAAATGTCTGGAATTGACTATTTTAAGAACGATATTTATTTTTTAGGATATAATAATGACAAAATAATGTATTTTGTTTATTATAGCTCAGAGGAAAATGATGTTTTTAATTCTTGGGATTTGATTATTCAAAGCTTAAGCGAAAATAAATCAAAAAGTGTATTTAATATAGATATAGATGATTCTTATGACTACGAAGGGGTGTTGTACAAAGAAAAAGAAGAATATTTGCGTGTAAAATTAGTACCTAAAGAAGTTAATGGGAAGCGTCCTCATTCTTTCCCAAAAGCTTTTATTTCTGAAATTAATAAGGAAATTCAATTAAATAATATAATACCAGGAATTGGGAAATTTATTAATAGTGATTCAATATATGCTCCTAATTTAAATTTAAAGCTTATTGAAACTAAAACAGATTTGATATATAAATTAACCGCTTCAAATAACGTTATAGAAAAAGTAATATTCTCTAATAAATATGACAAAGAAGAAGAAGATGACGATTATGATTATCTCGGTTGCTATGAGTTACCTGGAACAGATTATTTAGCAGTTCTATTAATGGCTATTAAACATGGTTCCGGTCCGTCGATTGACGAAACCTTAAAAATTATTCCCTACAAATATAAATAACTAACCTCCCTTTGCTTTCTTAACTAAGTCAACTTTTTCTTACTTTAATGGTTTTAAACTTATAAAATGAAGAAGGTATTATTCTTATTAATGTTTCCAGTATTGTGCTTTGGGCAAAGTGCTATGGAATATTGGCAAAGTGGTGTTGATAAATATAATGAAGGTGATTATTATGGAGCAATAGCAGATTATACAAAATCTATCGATATGGTTGATTTAGATATGACATTATATCAAAGAGGATGGGCATATTATATGATAAAAGATTTTAAGAGCGCTATTTCAGATTTTTCTAAAGTTATTGAATCAAAATTTGGTGAGGAATATTATGCTGATTCATATAAAATGAGAGGTATTTCAAAGGAAAATTTAGAATTACCTTGTTGTCCTGATTTTAAAAAAGCTTGCGAATTTGGAGATTGTGAAAATTATAATAAAGGATGTAAATAACCGCTAACCTCCCTTTGCTTTCTTAACTAAGTCAACTTTTTTATTACTTTAATGGTTAAAACAAAACTGAATGAGTTTTCTTGAACATATTGAAACACAAAAAAAATTAGGAAATATTTCTAAAAAAGATGCTTTAGATATGAAGATGAATTATATGACTCTAAATAAGGAAGAAAAAAATCAAATTGATAATCAATATTTATTAAAGAAAAATAACGAAGAAACAATAAAAAAAATGAAATAGTCGGAGAGAAAATCGTAAAAAGAAAAAAATCAAATCCATTTAAAAATATTTTAGAAAATCAAAATTTCAGAAAACATCTAACTTTTAATGATGAATATCTTTCAGGAAAAACCTTTCTGTTGAGAATATTTTTCTCCTTATTTATATTCCCTCTGATTTTAACTATCTCTTTTATCCCATACTTCTATTTTAAGTCATACTTTATACCTCATCCTGAATTAGGTCTTGGAAAAAAATCAATTCTATTTGGAATATTTATTTTATTTATAACATCAGTTTTTTTATACAATTTATCAATAACAGGATATAAAAGATGTATCTCTCTTGAATGGAACAAATTCTCATCCTATGTGACTGTAGTTTTAATGCCTATTTATTTTTTATGGACACCATTTATGATAATGGCATTTATTAATTTTTGTTTGTATTTATTTGCTCCAAGTGGCTTTTCAGAACCCTATTATGTCATTATCTTTGAAATAATTGTTTTTCCTTATATATTATTTACAATAACAATTTTTAAACTTGTTTTTAAAAATGGTAATAAATATTTCAAAAAAGAAAATAAAGAAGCATTTCTTAAGAAAATTAATGACGTATCAAATGATATTCTTTTGGATTTAATATTAGATAATCATCTAAAATATGATGAGTTAATTGATTTTAAATTATCGGAAGAAAAAAAGGAATACTTAAATAAGAAACTAAATTCAAAGATAGATTTTGTAATCAGTCAGGAAAATGATTAATTCTTTAACTCACTTTACTTTCTTAACTAAGTCAACTTTTTCTTACTTTAATAAATAGGTTAATTTACCTAATTTCAATTACTATACTTGTTTTGAAACCTACCTTTTATTACTTTTATTTTTTAACCTATAAAATGAAGAAGGTATTATTTATAATTATAGTATTTGTATTTACAATACTTTCTTGCACTAAAGAAGACCCATATCCTCATCCCTGTGTTAATGATAACTGTATAGCAGATTACACGGTAGTATATTTTGGAGATTCTATTAATGAGAATAGCGATGGATATTATGAAATACAATATGCATATTTAAAAAATATCCAAAACCCCTCTGATAATTTGAATTTTTTATAATTTAGTAGATAAGGAGAATAAACGTGTTGCGCTAATGTAAAGGTGAATTTTTAATATGTAATTATATATATAACAGAACATTATAAACCAAAAAACCAATATATATGAAAAACTTATTATTAACATTATTTACTGTATCTTCTATTATAGGTACTACGCAAACACAATGCTACACTAAACAACAATACAAATTATTAAAAAAATCAAGAAAAGTTGAATTTGATATTAACGCTTTAGATAATTTAGAATTTAACAAAAAAGATACTGTATTTTTAAATCATGAAACTGTTAAATATAGTAAGCATGGTATTAACATATACATTATTAAGATGGATAATATTGATCACGGTCAAGATGTTGAATTAGATTATTACTTCTTAGAAGAAAATATTTTTGAATCTTTATTTAAAGGTCCATTTAGAGAAGTAGGTGGTGATATTTTTAATTTATATGTTGTTTGGAATTTAAAAGAAAATGAATATATTCATGAGTTATTATAAGGGTCTTTTGGATAACAACATATTATTAACAACCAACCTCCCTTTGCTTTCTAAACTAAGTCAACTTTTCTTCTCTTTCACTTTTTTCTCTCATATGTTTACACCATTCTCTAAAATCTAACTCGTGAGGATTCTTTAGCAGTTCAGGGTCTAAACCAAACTTTTTATAAATACCTTCTGCAACAGGTTCATCTATAAGTAGCGGCACTTCTTGTTGTAAATCTTCATTAGCTGTTGCTTTTGGTAATACATAAGAAGCTAACTTTATTCTAAGCTCCATTCTACCATTTAAATCTAATTCCATCCAATCTTTAATAAACTGTTCCTCATCAAATAAAATACTATGAAGAAATTCTCTATTTGCCTTAGTTAACTTATTTAAACTACCCTTAGGTCTACCAGTAGCTAATTTGTGTCCTTTTTGAAATGTCATATTTATTATATTTGGGTTATGGAAAGTTTTGGTATTTTAGGATTTGTATTTGGAGTTAGTGCTTTAGCAATGGTTTTAGAAATGAAAAAAACTATAAAATCGCTTCAAGACGAAGTAGCAGAACTTAAAAAGAAATAGAACTGTAGACATTTATTTTATTGTTACTGTTAAACTTCAATTTGTTATTTATTAGTTATTCTAATATTAATCCTAAATAAACAACCCTATACATATAAACGTTTGAAAACACTAAGCGTTATATATTTTTTAAGTATTATTTTAATATGTTGTGATTCTATTATGATATGATTTGATATGATATATATAGCATTGCATTTGCTTATGCATTTGCATCATCATTTATTTCTTTATTCTCCTTTTCTTTATTCCATCTACTGTTAGCTGCTTCTGTTCTTTTGATAGATTTATCTAATACTTCTTCTACATTCTCAATCACTCTTTTATCAATCATTAAACCATTTTCTTTTTCAATTAGACCATTACTTAATAACAAATCAACCTTTCTTTTTCCAAAATCTTTAATTGCCATTTGATAAGTGTAGTTATTGCCTTGAACCTGATGCATAAAAATGTGAGAATCTATTTCATATTTAGCTAATCTAATAGGCGGCTCGTGATACTTTAGTGTTCCATACAACATCTCATAATACCATAGCTTTCTATATTCAGAAGTAATCTTCTTCTTTTTTCTTATGTCAGACATAACTATTGATTTAAAAGATTATTTACTTCCTCAGCTTTGTAGTATACTCTTCCACCTACATACCTTTTTATTAATATTTCTTCTTTATGCCAGTTATTTAGAGTTGCTCTTGTAACTTTTAATTTATCTCTAACTTGCTCAACAGTTAAGAAGTTGTTGCTTTCAGAAAGTAGTTCTTTCTTCATAATTGCTAACTCATTCTTAACCTCTTTTATGTTCTTGTGCATTTCTTCAAATGCATTTTTTTCTATCAAAATAGCTTTCATTATTCTTTACTTTTTAATTATTAGTCAAAGAAATACTATAAAAACAGGGGATGAAATAGGGGTTTTTAAGGAATCTAATAAATGATAAAAAAAAGAGTCAAATTCTATGAAAATGACTCTCTGTTGACACTTATGTTGTCACTTATAAAAATGACTTATCTGTTAATTGTTGTCCCACTAGAACACTTATATAAGACAACTCTTTTTAACTCATTTTATTACATTTTACACTTCATATATGAGTATAATTATAAATATATATAAAGATATTCATTTGTGATATAAAATAAAATGTACACAAAAATGTACACAAAATTTATATATTTGAAATTAACTTACAAATTATAGATTATGAAGATTGTGTTTTACACGAGAGATATTAAAGGGGCAAAGGAAAAAAACAATGTACTCATATACGTAAGAGTTGGTATTGGTAGTGATAGATTTAGATTTGCAACAGGAAAAACTATTTCAAATAGTAGAAATTTTATCAGTGAGAAAGTAAGTAAAAAAGAATCAAATTCATCTGAAATAAACTATTATCTAAGCTCACTAAAGCTGCATTTAGAAACTGAAATTTATAAGCTACATAACAAAGAAGAAAGCATTACATTAAATATAGTTAATACACTTCTTCAAGATTTTAAAAATACTCCTCAGCAAAGAAAAAAGAACAGTTCATTTGACTTTTGCGATTTAATAGGAGAATTTATTGACTTAGGCATTAGTGATAAAATCAAGAAAAAAGATGGTAATAAATATACTAAGACAACACTTATAAAAGGTTATGGTAATTTACAGAAGCATATATGTACTTATGAAAAAGAAAATGGTTCTATTAAAGTAAACAAAGTAGATTATAAGCTCTATCAAGATTTACTGCATTACTTTGATGAAGTAGAACTGGAAAAAGCATCTCAAAGTAGATTAATTAAAGATTTTAAATCATTCATAACTAAGGCACAATTATACTTCAATATTAAGTTTGATAATTATAAAAAAGAACTTTGGGTTAAACCTTCTGGAGAGTCGCTTAACACGTATTATACTAAAGCAGAACTTTATAAACTTTTAGAAGCTGACTTAAGTGAAATTCAAAATCACAAGACGAAGGAAAGAGTAAGAGATTTCTTTGTAATGAACGCACTATCATTTGGTATGAGAATATCAGATTTGAGAAACTTTAATAAGTATGATAGAAAACAAAAAGATGGATATGAAGTGATTATTTATAAACAACAGAAAACAAGTGCTGAGGTTTATGCACCAATAACATCACTTGCAAAAGATATTTTAAAGAAGTACGACAATAAATTAGAATTACCATCTGACCAAAAATGCAATGAGTATTTAAAAGAAATTTGTGAAGTAGCTGGATTTACAAAAACACTTAAGCTTAAAGATAAAAAGGGAGATGTTATAAAGTCAGCGAAAAAGTTTGAGCTAACATCAAATCATACTGCAAGAAGGTCTTTTTGTACTAATGCTTATAAAGAAGGTCTGGACACACTTTTAATTATGTCTATTTCTGGACATTCAACTATTGATTCATTCTTAGATTACATTAAGGTAACTAAAGAAGAATTTGCAGAAAGGTTTGCTCAAACTGATTATTTTAAGTTAATGACATCCTCAGCAAAACCAGATTTAAGAATAGCATAATAGTTTAAGAAATGCATCAATTAGAATCAGCAAAGAAAGAGATAATTTGCAGAGTTAAAGCAACTACTGGAATTGGTGATAAATTAGATACATTAGAGCTTATTAGGTTCTTTGATGAAGCAAGAAAAGACATACTGTTTTTAATTGAGAATTGTGGTAGTGTTGCTGAGATTAGAAAGTGTCTTAAAAGAGCTAAAAACAACTATACAATTGATGTTTATTTCTACTATCTAATCTATTGTTATGACATAATTAAAGTCAGAGAAAAAAAGACAACAAAAGCAGAGCTTGAGATTGATAAAGAGGTAGAGAAAATGCTTACTGTTAAAGATTATAGATTGAAGCTTTGGGGTAAAGAGAAAGATGAAGATTTCTTTAATTATGTCTTAGAATCAATGTTTAAAGATTTGAAGATTTCAAAGAGTTCTATTTCTTTCATTTACTATTGTGTTCAAAATGACTTTGCTGCTGAGGATTATAGAGCAAAATTTGAAGCGTATGTTAATCACGTAGTAACTAAAAAGTATAAAATTAAAGGAGATTTTAAAGTTCAATCTAAAGCAACAATTACCAGCATAGATGACAAGACAGAGGCATTCAATAAAGCTCAGAACAAGTGGAATGAGTTAAATGAAAATCATAATAAAGACCATTACGTACCGCACTTCTCTTAACTAAATCAACTTTTTATTACTTTAATGGTTTAAAACTTATGAAATGAAGAAATTATTATTCTTGTTATTCTTGATTCCTATTGCTGGGGTTTCTCAAAACAAAAAAGCATTAATAGCAACTGTTAATCGACTAAAAAGTGATTCCGTTAATTTACAATCAAAAATTAAAAATAAAGTAGAGGAAATAAAGATTAATGAAAATAATATTAAGCTTTTAAAACAAAAAAATGAAAAATTAATCAGTGATTTAAATATCGCTAATACACTTTTAAATGATACTATTAGTCATTTTTATAGACAGGGAGGGTTAAACATCGTTTACAATTCTTTGGACTATGTTGCTCTCTTTGGCTCTATTCATTGGGATAGTATAGTTAGAAAGGATGGAGATAATCAAGAATTACTTATAACTCTAAAGGAGGAACCTTTTAGCGGATATCTTTTAAAGAATTATGAAGACGGTCAGTTAAAAGTTAAAAAGTCATACGTAGATGGAAAACTAGATGGTATTATGTTATTATATTATGAAGACGGTCAGTTAGAATTGAAAGCATCAATCGTAGATGGAAAACTAGATGGTATTAGCTTATTATATAATGAAGACGGTCAGTTACAAAATAAAATGTCATTCGTAGATGGAAAACAAGATGGTATTGCTTTAGTATATTATGAAAACGGTCAGTTAAAATTTAAAGGATCATACGTAGATGGAAAACAAGATGGTATTATGTTAGCATATAATGAAGACGGTCAGTTAAAAGGTAAAATATCATACTTAGATGGAAAACTAGATGGTATTAGCTTATTATATTATGAAAACGGTCAGTTAAAAGAGGAATCATCATACGTAGATGGAAAACTAGATGGTGAGTTTATTAAATACGCTGAAACAGGTGGTATAATTTCTTTTAAAAATTTTGAAAATGGAGAAGAAATAGAAGAGTATTATGAAGATGAAGAATAATGATGGTTTATAACATAACCTCCCTTTGCTTTCTTAACTAAGTCAACTTTTTTATTACTTGTAGTAAGTTTATTTCACTCGTTTGGATAATAAGTATCTATCCAATATTGGAATAAGTGAGGGTCTTTGCCTAATCTATGTCTTAACATTTCCCAAATAACATACTGTCTTAAATACAGTCCACTATCATCACCATATAGGTCAAGATTCTCATTTAGTAGCTCTCTAAAATAGTCATACTCCTCTTTTGATAATGGTGGGAAGTTTTCTTCTGAATATCTTAATGGCTTCATTTCTCAAGTTCTTTTTGTTCCTGTTTTGCTTTTAGTAATCCACAGAACTCCATAAAGTTGAATCCTTCTTCTGCATTTGGTGGAGCATCTAATCCAAACGACTTATATATATCAGTTGTATATGATTTACCAGAATCAATAAATAAATTATCATCTTTTGCTTTAGGTAGTATGTAAGAAGCTAATCTTGTTCTTAACTCCATTCTACCATTTAAATCTAATTCCATCCAATCTTTAATAAACTGTTCCTCATCAAATAAAATACTATGAAGAAATTCTCTATTTGCCTTAGTTAACTTATTTAAACTACCCTTAGGTCTACCAGTAGCTAATTTGTGTCCTTTTTGAAATGTCATACAATACTTTTTAATAAACTATTCTAAATAAACAACCCTATACATATAAACGTTTGAAAACACTAAGCGTTATATATTTTTAAGTATTATTTTAATATGTTATTTATGTCCTCTTTCTCTTTTAATTAGCTCTGCTTGTTCTTCACTTATATTAAGTTGTTTAGTATTATTTGATGTTAGGTTGTTTAAGTTTGTATTATCTTCTTTTATATTATTTTGTTTTATCTTATTCTTAATGGTTAAACGAACGTTTGAACGCTCGTTCACTACATCTTTTACATCTATTAATCTTAATTGTAATTCTTTTAATTCAAGTTCTAATTCATCAGTATTATCTCCTAATTCATTAAGTATCTTTAGCTTCTTCTTAACACCACTAATCTTTCCTATTATTGAATTTTGTAAAGAATAATCTGTCATTCCTTTTACATTATCAGTAATGCTTGGAATCAATAAATAATCTAATCCATCTTCAATAATTCTAAATACATACTCTTCATCTATCAATACATTAATTACTTCTTCACCATAAACTCTTACAGCTTGTTTAAACGTCATATAACTTTCTTTTAATTCTTTCTTAAAACACATTGCTTTAAGCTGATAATACGCTTTAAAAACAGTACAATCTTCATTGCTAATTTCACCTGTTAACAACTCATCAGCATCTTGCTTGAAATAATGTCCTTTCTTCATAACTATTGATTTAAAAGATTATTTACTTCCTCAGCTTTGTAGTATACTCTATTACCAATGAACTTAGGTTTTATAATACCTTCTTTAGACCAATTGATGATAGTTTGTTTTGATACGCTTAAATAGTCAGCTAACTGTTGTCTTGTAAGCAGCTCCTTGCTGCCCAGTTTTTCAACATCTAAAAGAATCTCTTTCTTTAGTTGCTCTTTCATCCATTCAAACTCTTGATGCAATTGTTCAACTGTAACTACTGCTACCTCCATTTGTTTATTTTGTCTCATTTTTTAAGTTTTAAAATTTAATGACGCAAATAAAAATGATAGTTTTTGTAGAAAAAATACACACCACTACACAATGAAACTTTACAGGTAGAAAAGAAAAAAGGACTTACAAAATGTACACAAATATGTGCACAAAATATAAATCCTTATCTGTTAAGAGTTGTCCCACTAGGGGTCGAACCTAGACTCTCCTGGACCAAAACCAGACGTGTTGCCAATTACACCATGGGACAATTTAGTCGGCAAATTTAATTTCATTTTTCTATCCTACCAAATTTTTTACTCAGGTAATTATTATATATATAAATATATTACTCTTAAAATAATATTTTTTATACTTATTATAGAGTAATTTCCTATTTTCGCTATTCATATTTTGATAATGAATTACAAGAAATTAAATAATATTACTGGTTGGATTGTTTTTGCAATCGCCACTTTTGTATACCTATCTACCATGGAGCAAACTACCAGCTTGTGGGACTGTGGAGAATATATTACTACCGCGAATAAACTAGAGGTAGGACACCCTCCAGGAGCTCCATTCTTTATGATGCTTGGAAGATTATTTTCTGCCTTTGCTAGTCCAGAAAATGCTGCAATGATGATTAATTCTATGTCGGCCCTCAGCAGTTCTTTCAGTATCTTATTTCTGTTTTGGACGATTACCATGCTAGCAAGAAAAATGGCTAAAGTAACAGGAGAGATTGATAAAAATACAACAATAGCTATTTTGGGATCTGGAGCAATAGGGGCACTTGCATATACATTTACTGATTCTTTTTGGTTTTCGGCCGTAGAAGGCGAAGTATATGCCATGTCCTCTTTTTTTACTGCAATCGTTTTTTGGGCCATACTTAAGTGGGATTTAGAAGACGATCACTATAATTCTCTCGACGAAACCACGTCTGCTACTCACCCCAATAGATGGATTTTATTTATCTGTTATATGATTGGACTCTCCATTGGAGTTCACTTACTAAACTTATTAGCAATTCCAGCCATAGTATTTGTAATATATTTTAAAAAATATGAATTTACTTGGAAGTCGTTCGTAATAGCAGGTGGTTCTTCGCTTGTTATTTTAGGGCTTATACAAAGTGTTATTATTCCAACTACGGTTTCTGTGGCTGATATGGTAGAGCGACTTTTTACCAATAGTTTCGGATTACCATTTAACAGTGGTGCGTTTTTCTTTTTAGGAATGTTAATTCTTCTCATCTATCTTGGTTTAAGATGGAGTAGTAAAAATGAAAAAGTTCTGCTAAATACAGCCATTCTTTCTTTAGCGCTGGTTTTAATGGGCTATTCTTCATTTGTAATGATTTTAGTGCGTTCTAATGCTAATCCTCCACTAGATGAAAACAACCCAGAGACACTTTCTCAACTACACTCCTACTTAAAAAGGGAACAATATGGATCTTGGCCCATCCTTTCAGGACAATATTGGAATTCGCCTGCCTATTCAGATTGTAGCGAAGATCACTTAGGTCCTGATAAGAGTAGTTTTGTGAAAGTTTACTCTTTAACTAGTAAAGGAAGTGCACAGGAAGTTTCTATTTCTGATACTGCAATTATTAAAAAACTTATAAGTCCTCTAAATTTACACGTAAGATTTTTTAAAAGAGAATCCAGCGAAAAATATAGGTATTCAATTGTAGAAAAAGAACTTTCCTTTACAAGTGAGTGGGATCTTAAAGAGTTTCGCAATCAGTGCGACACTATTAACAAAGAATTTAACTCTTTTCAGCTGCCAAATATTCTTTCATTTGAAAATTCTATAAAGAAAGGTTATATAGATAATTTAAAGGGAAAAAGGGGGGATAAGCAATTCCTGCCAGAATATACTACTCTTTTCCCAAGAATGTATCGTCAGGGAGAGGGAAGTAAATACAAGGTTTGGTCAGGATATAAAGGGAATCAAAATAAACCTTTTGGTCCGTTGGGAATTATTAAAAATCCACAAACAGGCCAATACTACGAGGATAGATACAAAGAATATCAGGGAATGATGTTAATGGCAAATGATAATAGGTATCCGGAAGAAGCTAGAAGACAGCTTAGAAGCCAGGGTTCAAAAATTTATAACGAAGGGCTTTTCTTGCCCTCTTTTTCGGAGAATATGCAATTCTTATTTCAATATCAACTTAGTTGGATGTATTGGAGATATTTTATGTGGAATTTTTCTGGTAGACAAAATGATATTCAGGGTTATGGATTAACAGGTGGAGCTAGTAAAATATTAGAAGGTAATTGGCTTAGTGGACTCGACTTTATTGATGATCAAAGATTGGGGCCACAAAAAACACTTTCGGACGATATTAAGCTAAATAAAGGTTATAACAGATATTATATGCTTCCATTAATTTTAGGACTAATCGGGTTTTTGTTTCATCTAATAAAAAATCCTAAAGGTTGGTTCGTAGTTTTTTTACTTTACTTTTTAACAGGTGTTGCAATTGTTATTTACCTTAACCAAAAGCCTGCTGAACCAAGGGAAAGAGATTATGCCTATGCGGCTTCTTTTTATGCTTTCTCTATTTGGATTGGTCTAGGAATTTGGGCTTTATTCGATTTTGCTAGAAATGCCAATTTTAATCAATTAAAAAAGATTTTATTATATGCTGGTGGTGGTAGCTTATTTGTATTGTTGGTACAATATATTTCAGGGAATGGAATGGCGCTAGGTCTTAGTCTCTCATACATAAGTGGTGTATCCGTCTTGTTACTTTGTTTAATGTATTTCCTCAATGAAAAGTATAAATCTAAAGCTATAGTTCCTATGGTACCCATTATTTTAGGGCTTTTTGTTCCTAGTACTTTAGCTTATAATAATTGGGATGATCACAACAGGTCAAATAGGTCTACAGCTCGAGATTTTGCGGCTAATTATTTAAACTCTTGTGACTATAACGCTATTCTTTTTACAAATGGAGACAATGATACTTTTCCTCTCTGGTATATACAAGAAGTTGAGGGAGTAAGAACAGATGTTCGTGTAGCTAATATGTCCTTGTTAAGTACAGACTGGCATATTAATCAAATGAAAAAAAGAGCTTATGAATCAGATCCTCTTCCAATTAACATGAGGGAGTCCGTATACAGAAGCGGTAGCAGAGATTATGTCTTAATCACACCTAATGAAAACACAAAATATAAGTCAAATTCTCTTAGGCTAAGAATTCAAGATAGATTAACCAAGCTTAAGGCTAGTCTAAGCAGTTTAAATGTAGCGAACAATAATACAGATGTAATCGGATTTGTGCAACAAGCATATTGGTTAAGTGATATTGCAAATTCATTAAAAAGTGATGATAGTGATTACAAAAGTAAAGAAATAAGTAGTGCTTCAAAAAGCTTTATCCAATTAGGGTACAACACTAGTGAATATAAAAACAAAGCTAAAAGATTTTTAACTTTAAATAGAGGAAAAAGTTTTTTCTCTCAACTAAATAATATCATAAATAATAGTGATCCAATTATAAGTAACTGGCCTCAAAGTTGGTACTCTGCACAAGAAGCAATAGATTTCATTAGTGATGATAGAAATAAGAAATTCCAGAATTTTTCTTGTAACAATGAGTCCTATGTAAACTTTAATAACATTTATCTAGAGGTTAACGAAAAAAATGCTATCGCTTATGGAATTATTGATAGCAGCGATATTAAAAAAGCTAACTACCGACCAGTAATAAAATGGACTTTAAAGGGGGGGATGCTGTATAAGGCTGATTTAGCGGTTCTAAGTCTTTTGGCAAATTATGAATGGAAAAGGCCTATTTATTTTGCAAGTATTATGGGTATGCAAGCTAATAGATACCTTCAAAAACATATGTATTGTGAGGGCTTGACGTATAAATTATCTCCTGTTGAATTTGGAGGAAACGGTGGAACTAATATTAATAAAATGGTGAAATTACTAAAAGGTAATTATTCACTTAACAAAGGAAATAATGAAACGGACAGCGTCGGTTTTATCTGGGGGAATATGAAGGGTGAAGGAGTGTTGGTTGATTATTATACTATGAGAATGGTTCAAAATCTTCGATTACAAATGATGAAGCTAAGTAATCAGCTAATTGAAGCAAATAGATATGATGAAGCTATTGAAGTTTTAGACTTGTGTTTTGAAGAAATGCCTGTAGAAAATGAGCAGGTACCAGCTGATGATATTTGTTATTATTTATGTTCTAACTATTTTATGGCTGGAGACACTTTAAAAGGAAATAAATTGGGTAAAACTTTGGCTAATTTACAACTACAAAGACTCAATCACTTTGCCTCCATGGATAAAGAGCATTTGGACTATGTTTGGAATGAGCTTGGTAAAGCCTTGAATATGATAGAAATGTTAAGGAGAGCATCCTTAGAAGGTGTTGAGCCCAATAAAATGTTTGATACAAACAGTGAAGGCATTTATGGACGAGTAGCTTTTGCAAATAAAGGTGTACTTGAGGGAACGTCATATAATGAAGTTTGTGCTAAAATTAGAGATGTTTATATTAATAACAGAAGTGAGAAAAATAATTTTTTCAATGATCAACAAAAATTTCCTACTCCTTATGCTCAGTTGTGGAGCGGATCTATGTAATGAAATATTGGATTAAAACACCTTTTTTTATTCCTTATTTATTTACTGGTTTAAAATGGAGATTTTCAAAGAAGGCGCCTACCCTTTACTTAACTTTTGATGATGGACCCAGTGCTTCTGTCACAGAGTCTATCTTAAAAATCTTAAATGAAACTAAAGTAACAGCATCCTTCTTTTGTATTGGTAGAAATGTAAAAAAAAATCAAAATTTATTTAAGAAAATTAAAGCTGAAGGGCATAGTATTGGAAATCACTCTATGAACCATCCAAATGGGTGGAAAGTTGATGAAAATTTTTATTTAAAAGATATTGAAAATGCAAGCACGCTTATCAATAGCAATTTATTTAGACCACCATATGGTAAAATTAACTTTAAGAGCATCTCATCTTTAAAAAAAAAATTTAAAATAATTATGTGGGATATTGTAAGTGGTGATTTTGACACCTCTTTATCAACAGAAAATATAGTAGATAATGTGGTTAAAAATGCAAGGAATGGTAGTATTATTGTTTTACACGACAATGATAAGTTTAAAGATTTAACCCTAAGTTCTTTACCTAAAATAATTAGGCTATTAAAGGGAAAAGGTTTTATATTTAAAGCGATTCCTTTTTCTCCTTTAAGGTAAATCTAAACCCTAAATAAACCATTCTTCCAAATATAGGCGCCCAAATTAAAGAACTATCAAAATGTTCATTGTAAGGGTTTTCAGATGATAGTATAGGGCTTTGCTGAGTATAATTTAATGCATTTTCTACCCCCAAATAGGCATCTATTTTAGTACTAAAGACTCTTGTTATTTGACCACTAGTAAGTAAATAGCTTTCACTTCTTTCAGGTAATTTAAAAAGAGGATCGTTATCATCAGTATACGGAATTCTTTGACTGCCAACTAGCTGAGAGGTGAAGTCAAATTTCCATTGCCTGTCCTTTTGCTTTCTAGTAGAGTAAGCGATATTTATAAACCCTCTGTGCTTAGATAAAAGTGGTTTTTCTTTCAAACCGCTTTGATATTGCTTTTTGACATCTAAAAATCTATAAGCAGCTCTTAAAGACCATCTTCTATTAAAGTCATAATTTAATTCTGCTTGAAATGAATTAGAATAAGATCTACCATTAAGTGCATAAAAATCTACTTGTCTTGCAGACTCGTCTAAATCCACTACTAACTGATTATCAAAAAAGGTATGATAAGCATCTATAGTAAAAGTCCCGTCCCTATTAAAAAAAGTAAATTCCTTTAAAATAGCAGCTCCAAAATTCCAAGAATACTCTTGCCCTAAACCAAAGAGACCATAAGATTTCAAGTTCCATTTTCTAGAACTAGCCATCAATCCAATATTTTCCATAAGCATAAAAGGGGTTCTTCTTCCGCTGCCAGCCATTAATTTAAATGCTAGATCTGCATTTGGAGAGTATCTTAAGTGAAGTCTTGGAGTAATAAAATACTTTCGGTAATATGATGTATAATCGGCCCTTAAACCTGTTATAACGCCAAACTTTTCTGAATTATGATTAAACTCTGCAAAGATACCAGGGACAACTTCAATCCACTTAAATGAAAGTCCTGAAATAGAATTATCATATGAGTATTTACGAATTATATTTTCATTTACACTGTCCATTTGACAACTAGCACCTATTTTAAAAGAGTTTTCTTCCTTATTCTTTCCTGTTTCTTGCTGGTAAATAATATTCAAATATCCACTTAACTGAGCCCCGTTATAGTCAGTTTCTCCTATTGTAGCGTTTTGACTGTTATAAGTACTGCTCAACTGTAAAGCAATACTTTTAAAATCATCGTTTGGAAAAAGGTAGCCAATTTTAGCAAAGCCGTTAAACTGATTATTTTCTATATCCACGCCATAGTCTGGAATAATTATTGGAAGAACGTTAGCAGACCAAGTTTGTTTTTTTCCAGACTCCAAGTTACTAAATACAGCATTTCCACCAATTTCCATATGAAAAAGTCTAGATCTATAGTTCCACTGATTGTAAAAAATATAGTCGTTGTGTAGCGGAGTGTCTAAAAAACCATCAATGTTTTTATCGTTAGTCAGGCTTTGGTCTTCAAAATGGGCTAAAAAAGTAGTGGCCCAGTGCTTTCCAAAACTTTTAGAAGCAAAAGCATTGTATTCTGTTCTTCCCGCTTGGTTTAAATAAAAGTTAAAGTGAAATTTTTCTTCATTTTCTGGTTGTTTTAAATTCATATTAATTTGACCAACCATGCTCTCATAGCCGTTAAGGACAGACCCTGAGCCTTTAGCAACTGCTATTTGGTGAATAAACGATCCTGGTATTTGTTTTAAGCCGTATAAGGTTGAAAGTCCTCTTATAACAGGTATATTTCCTGAAAGCATTTGAACGTATTTTCCAGACAATCCCATCATTTGTATTTGTTTTGTTCCAGTAACAGCATCTGTAAAAGTTGCGTCTACTGAGGGGTTGGTTTCAAAACTTTCTGCCAAATTGCAACAAGCCGCTTTCCTTAACTCATCTTGACCTATTATATGAACATTTCTAGGGTCAATCTTAGAAAAAATATAGCTGCCTTTTTTAAACTCTACAACAAAATCTTTAAGGATTTTTCCCTCTGACATTATTACCTTTAATTCTTTGTTGTTTTTAATTTCTAAAGTATCTGTTTGGTATCCTGTATAGCTAAAAATTAGTTGCTTATTTACAGAAGAATATAGAAGCTTAAAAACTCCGTTATTGTCTGTTGTAGTTCCTGTATTTGATTCTAAAAAGCGAATATTAACTCCCTGAAGAGGTGAAAGTGAGTCCTTGTTATTTATTTCAAAAACTCTTCCAGAAATAGCTTTAAAATTATTGTTTTCTTGGGCTTGAAAAAAGCTGGCTATTAAAATGCCTCCTAAAAAAACCAGTTTTCTCAATCTATGTTTTCCGTTCTTTTGTAATGGCAACAAGGATGTAGTTTATTGTACGCATCATCGCTAGCTTTACACTGTTGAGTATCATGACCAATCTTTGCTAAAAGTTGGTGAATTTCTTTTTCGGTAATTTTTTTAGTATTGTAGGTGACATTACACATCTTCGTTTCAAGATTCCAAGATGCAAAACTTACCCCTTTAATGTCCAAAGCCTTTTCTATTCGCTCCTCACACATATCACAAATGCCATTTACTAAAAAAGATGTTTTTTTATTTTGAGCATTGGTAGTAAAAGCACACAATAGAATAAAAATTAATACTGAAGGTTTCCAACTATTCATCATTTCAAATTTACAAAAAATTATTTCACAAAATTACCTATTATAATTATACTTTGTTTAAAAAAAAATCCTGTTGTTAAAAAAAAAAATACATACATGATTTTAAATTGCGTTCATTTGTGAAAATTGTTTTATGAAAATATTATTGTTAGGCTCTGGTGGAAGGGAACATGCTCTTGCTTGGAAAATATGTAAAAGTTCTCAGTTAGAAAAGCTATATGTTGCTCCTGGCAATGCGGGTACTTCTGAAATTGCTGAGAATATTGCAATGGATATTAATGATTTTAAAACCATTGGAGACTTTTGTATTCAACACCAAATTGAGGTGGTAGTGGTTGGTCCTGAACAGCCGCTAGTAAATGGAATTCATGATTACTTTGAAGAAAAAAAGAAGTTGAACCATGTTACTATTATTGGACCAAAGAAAGAAGGGGCAATTATCGAAGGAAGTAAAGATTTTTCTAAGTCTTTTATGAAAAGGCATAGAATTCCTACCGCTAAATCAAAATCGTTTAAAAAGCATCAAGTTCAAGATGCAATTAATTATTTAGATCAAAAAAATGGCCCTTATGTTTTAAAAGCTGACGGTCTTGCAGGGGGGAAGGGAGTTATTATAGAAGATGATTTAAAAAAGGCCAAAAAAGCAGTTAAAAACCTACTAAGTGGGCAATTTGGGGATTCTAGTGAAACAATAGTTATTGAAGACTTTTTAACCGGAATAGAATTAAGTGCTTTTATTATCACAGATGGTGTTAATTATAAAATATTACCAGAAGCAAAAGATTATAAAAGAATCGGAGAGGGAGATACTGGGTTAAACACAGGTGGTATGGGAGCGGTTTCTCCCGTCCCTTTTGCTAATAGAGAGTTTATGGATAAAGTGGAAAATCAGGTAATTATCCCAACTGTTAAGGGGCTTAAAAAAGAAGGTATTGACTATTCTGGGTTTATCTTTTTTGGTCTAATCTCTGTAAAAGGTGATCCGTATGTTATTGAGTATAACTGTAGACTTGGCGATCCTGAGACAGAAGTGGTTATGCCTAGATTAAAGTCTGATATACTTGAGCTTTTTGATGGAATTGCTACCAATACATTATCTGAAAGAGATGTGGAAATTGACTTAAGATCTGCAAGCACCGTAATGATGGTTTCCGGTGGATATCCTGAAAAATATGAAATAGAAAAAGACATAACAATTGGTAAGCTAGACGATAAATCAGTAGCATTTCATGCTGGCACAATTTTAAAAAACAATAAGGTAGTTTCAAATGGTGGAAGAGTGATAGCTGTTACGTCTTATGGCAAAAATATCGAGACAGCTCTTAAGGGTTCTTATAATAATATTGAAAAAATTAAATTTGACGAACAGTATTATAGAAAAGATATCGGAAAAGATATGGTAAAGAAAAACTAACTATTTAATTTGATCTGAGTCTGCTTCAGCTTTATTGTTAAGCTTTTTCTGAACAAACATCCAATAAACACCTCCACCAAAAAAAACAAAGAAAAAAATTAAATTTGGAGTATTTCCTAGAGGTTCAAGGGTGTTTTCAAACATCCAAACTAAAAAGTCTCTAATGGGGTGTAATAACCAGTTCATAATAATTTTTTTTCAAAAGTATAAAATAATTGTTTCTAGGCATTCTTTTTCATCTCTTTAATTATTAATTTGTATTAATGTTAAACTTTATTAAGTCTAATAGCCCCATTTATTTTATAGTGATTTCATGGTCCTCGTTAATAGTGGCAATAGTAAGTCATTATATAAATGATAATAATCAAGATTTTGTTTGGCCACTACTATCCTACTTTATGCTTCATAAATATTTTCTTTACTTTATTTATGCTTTAGTAGTTTTCTTTACAGCTGTAAAAATAAATTTCATTATAAATAAAAGTGTGTTTTTTAAAAAGACCAATTATGCCTCTGGGCTCATTTATACTATCACAATATTGTTAATGTGCCCTATTCACCTAGCAATTTTACCAACTCTTGCTAATCTTTTTGCTGTTCTAGCAATTGAAAATCTAATGAAAATATATAGAAATAAGTCTTGTAAAATTGAAGTATTTAACGCTACTTGCTGGCTGCTGTTAAGTGGTGTTGCCTATAGTTATAATATTTTTCTTATACCTATGGTTTGGATAACTCTATATTTTATAAGGCCTTTTGAATGGAGAGAGTATTTAATGCCTGTTATTAGTTTTTTATTTCTAGCTTCCTACCTAATAACTGCTGGTTTTATTTTTGAAAAGTTAAATTTCTGGGTTGAAAATTGGTGGTCAATCAAAGACCTATATATCAACAATAGTATTAAAAATTGGATTTATTTTTTATTAGTAATTGTTGTTGGAATTTTATTAAGCTTTAGGGTGATTTATTTAACATTTATAAGTTCTAGTAATAGATATAAAAAAATCTCTTGGATATTTATTTCTTTTTTGCTTTGTTGCCTTGGACAGTTTTTATTAAAATATTTATATTTTGGTTTAAGCAGCCCTGTTTTGTGTGTTGCAGCTGTGCCCTTTTCCATATTAATTTCCAATACTATTTTAAATGCTAAATCAAATTGGTTAGCAAATTCTTATGTGACCATTTCAATTATTGGGTATCTTATTATAACATATGTAATTTAGTATCAAATAGTTTCTTTCTTTCTTATATATTTGAAATAAATTTATAAAGCTTATGAAGTGTGGTGTTGTAACGTTCCCGGGTTCTAATTGTAACCATGACATGATATATGCTTTAGGAAAGATACTTGGACAAGACGTAATAGAGCTTTGGCATAAGGACCAAGACACTAAAAATTGCGAATTAATTGTTTTGCCAGGCGGATTCTCTTATGGGGACTATTTAAGGTCTGGAGCAATAGCAAGATTCTCTCCTATTATGAAGGAAGTTGTAAAACACGCCAAAAAGGGAGGTTTAATTTTAGGAATTTGTAATGGCTTTCAGATTTTATGTGAGTCGGGATTGCTTCCAGGAGCTTTGCTTCACAATAATAACCAAAAATTTATTTGTAAAAATACCTATCTAAAGTCTGTTTCTAAATCTGCTGGTATTACTAAAAATGTAAATGCAAATAGCGCCTACAAAATTCCAATTGCTCATGGAGAGGGACGGTATTTTGCTAATGATGAAACTATTGAAGAAATGTTCTCAAACAATCAGATTCTTTTTCAGTATTGTGATGAAAATGGCAATATTTCTGAAAGCGATAATCCAAATGGTTCTATTAAAAATATTGCGGGTGTTTCAAATGCTAGCTTAAATGTAATGGGAATGATGCCTCACCCTGAAAGAGCAGTTGATTCACTTCTTGGAAATGAAGACGGCATCCCCTTATTGAATTCTTTATTGAACAGTATACCCGCATAAAAAATACTTTTAAATCTAGCTTAGATGCTGTTTTTCAGGACAATACGCTTAAATAAACTTCTAAAAAAAGTGTGTTTATATTCAATTTACCAACTTAGATAATTTTGTTTTTATTATCTTTTTGTCCAAAATTTAAAAAAATGAAATTCAAATCTTTAATACTTTTTATGTTATTTTCATCTAGCTCATTCTTTTATGGTCAGCAAACTGTTAAAGGAAAAGTAGTTGATTTGGAATCTCAATTTCCGTTACCTGGTGTAAATGTGAAGTTTGTAGATGGTGATTTTGATAATGGTGTGGCTACTGATATGAATGGGGGGTTTAAAATTGAAAATGTTCCATTAGGGAGACACCAAATAAGATTTACTTTCATTGGCTATAAGCCACAAACCCAAACTGTGGTAGTAAATTCTGGAAAAGAGGTGGTGCTAAATGTTTCTATTGAAGAGTCTACGGAAATGTTAGAGGCTTTCGAAATTTCCGCCAATGAAAACAGAGTGGTAAATAATGAAATGGCCATTATAAGTGCACAACAGTTTTCAGTAGAAGAAACAGAAAGATATGCGGGAAGCAGGGGCGATCCAGCGCGTATGGCATCCAACTTGGCTGGCGTTCAGGGAGCAGACGATAGCAGAAATGACATTATTGTAAGGGGCAATTCTCCATTAGGTGTTATTTACAGAGTTGAAGGAGTAACTATCCCCAACCCTAATCATTTTGCAGTTTCTGGCTCTTCGGGAGGTCCTTTAAGTATATTAAATAATAAATTTTTGGGTAATAGTGATTTTTTCTCTGGAGCTTTCCCTTCAGAATATGGAAATAGTACGGCTGGGGTATTTGACTTAAAAATAAGAAATGGAAATAATGAAAAAACTGAGTTTACAGGGCAAGTTGGTCTTTTTGGTGCCGAATTTTTAATGGAGGGGCCTCTTTCAAAAAATAGCGCAGCATCTTACCTGTTCATGTATAGAAGAGCCACCCTTAAAGTTTTCAATTTATTAGGAATTAATTTGGGTACTTCGGCCATTCCCAACTATCAAGATTTTGCAGCTAAAGTGAATCTTCCATTTAAAAATGGCGGAAATTTATCTCTATGGGCAATGGGTGGTAATAGTAATATTGATATTCTTATAAGTGAACAAGACCCTGATGAGGTTGACTTGTATGGTGAAAACACTAAAGATCAAAGGTTTGGCACCAATATGATGGTTTCCGGATTCACTTATACAAAACCCCTAAATGAAACCTCTTTTATTAAGTCAACCACATGTATAAATATTGAAAATCAAGCATCAGAGCATGATACAATTATTAGAAATGATACTAATAACTTGTCAGATGTTACAACTCCGGACTATATGGCTTATGATTTTAATAAAATAAGGTACTCCAACTCTAGTTCTTTAAATAAAAAAATAAATAAAAAAAACACATTAAAAGTGGGGTGGGTTGCTGATTTTACCAATTTTGACTTTTTGGATAGTATTGCTACTAATGCGGAGCTTCAAACCTATAGAACAAGATTTGATTCTAGAGGAAGTTGTTTTCAAATACAACCCTATATAAGTTGGAAACATAAATTTTCTGATGATTTAGTAATGACAGCAGGATTAACAAGCTTATTTATAAATATAGAGGAAGATAAAGCGGTTAAGTCTGTTACTAACTTCTCTCCTGTAGAACCTCGTTTTGGACTAAAATGGAATATTAATGATAGAAGTGCTTTATCTTTTGGTTTGGGTTATCACTCTCAAACACAACCACTATATAGCAGATACTACATAAATGAAGGAAGCTCCTCTGCTCACAATCAAGACATGGGCTTAAGCTACAGTAAACATATAGTAGTAGGCTACTCGCAAAAATTGAATAAAAACTTTGGACTGAAAACAGAAGCATACTACCAAGACTTAACTGGGATACCTATTGAATTATCTGCCTCTTCATTTTCTTTAACTAATGCCGGAAGTGGTTTTGCAAGAGTTTTTCCCGATAAATTAGTAAATAATGGAACTGGATATAATTACGGTTTAGAATTTACTTTACAACGTTATTTTAATAAAAATTGGCACGCATTGTTTTCTGGGTGTATTTACAATTCTCGTTATACTCCTAGTGATAATATTGAGAGAAACACCAGCTTTAACGGGATCTATGCTCTAAACTTTTTAGCTGGAAAAGAATTTAAAGTGGGAAATAATAATGTGCTTGGTTTAGGAATTAAAGCAACTGGAGCTGGTGGAAAAAGAAAGGGTATTGTTGACCCAATAGCTTCAGCAGAACAAGGAGAGGTAATCTTTAAAGACGAAGGTTTTAATGAGTCCCAGTTTAAGGATTATTTTAGATTTGATATTAAAACTACTTATAAAATTAATAAGAAAAATATTACCCACGAAATAGGAATTGATTTAGTCAATTTGACTGGGGCTAAAAATATTCTAAATTATTCTTATACTCCCAACAACACGCCTAGTTTAGATGATGATGTTTCTGAAAATTACCAGCTAGGATTCTTGCCTATTTTCTATTATAGAATAGACTTTTAAATTTTATTAAATAGCTTTACATTCTATTTTATTCTTATGAAAGTAATTCTTACTGGGGGGGCTGGATTTTTAGGGTCCCATACTGCTGTAGAGCTTGTCAATGAAGGTTATGATCCTGTTATTATTGATGATTTTAGAAATTCTAAACCATTTGTAATAGAAAATATTGAGAAAATCATAGAGAAAAAAATTACTTTTTATAATGCTGATATTGGTGATCAAAAAAAAATTAACACTATTTTCAAAGACGAAAATCCGATAGGGCTTATTCATTTTGCAGCAGATAAAGCTGTTAATGAATCTGTTATTAACCCTCTTAAGTATTACAATAATAACCTAGGGAACCTTATTAAGCTTTTAGAAGTGATAAAAAAATACAGTCTTAATTCTTTTATATTTTCTTCCTCTTGCACAGTATATGGTGAGCCTTCTTTGGTGCCAGTTACGGAAATAACTCCCATTCGGCCAGCTTTTTCACCATATGGCTACACAAAGCAGGTAGGAGAAAATATACTGACTGATTTCTTTAAAACAAGGAAACATACAGCATTAACCATGTTAAGGTATTTTAATCCAATTGGAGCGCACCCCTCTTCATTAATTGGGGAATTGCCCTTAGGAGTTCCAAATAATCTTGTTCCTTATATAACCCAAACTGCAATAGGAAAAAGAAAACAATTAACCATTTTTGGTAGTGACTACCAGACTAATGACGGAACTTGCATAAGAGATTATATTCATGTAGTCGACTTGGCAAGGGCACATGTGTTGGCGCTAAAAAATAACCTTAAATCAAACAATATTTACAATATTGGTCTAGGTCGGGGGTACTCTGTTTTAGAGGTTTTAAATAGTTTTGAAGAAATAAATAATTTAAAGATTGACTATCAATTTGGGCCAAAAAGGGATGGGGATGTTACTGAAATTTATGCGGATAATAGCCTTATTAGAAAAGAATTAAAATGGGAGCCTAATTTTACCTTAAAACAGGCTCTTATGCATGCTTGGCAATGGGAAAAGCAGCTGAAAAATAGCTAAATATAAATCTGGTTAAAAACTAAAGTAAAAACCAAGCTAAAACCTAACGAAATACCAACCAGAAGCTGGAAATAAGTGTGTGCATTTAGATATGATCTTGAAAAAGAAACCAAACCAATAAAAGTTAATAAAATGGTGTTAACTAAAAATATTTGATGCAAGTTTACTATCGGCTGAGCAATTAATGTTATTGCCATCATTCCCCCGCAAAGTCCAGAAATAGAGGCAGCGTGGATGCTAATTTTCCATTTTAAATTGATAAGCGTTATTAACAATAGAAGAATTAGTCCAGCAAACAAAAACGATAAATAAGGTTGTAATAAATTTAATAATGTAGTATTCCAATATCTAAAAATATAATAGGCCATGGAATAGTATATAATAACAAGTGATAGAACGGGTAGTCTTTCTTTTCTTATCGGAATAGAGATACTGCTAATTAGCTTGTTTTTATACATGATGTAAATGGTTATAATTGGGAAAAAAACAGCCATCAAAAAAAGAAAGAAGAATAAAGGCCAATAAATTTTAGGAGCTGCTAAAAACAACATTTGATTATAAATGCTTTCCATATAAAAATAAATGAAGTAGGAATACACAACTATAAAAACAGGATGAAAAATAAATGAAATAATTTTACAAATAATTTTCATCATTACAGCAATTCTTTTCTTAGTCTTGCTACTGGAATGTTTAATTGTTCTCTGTATTTTGCCACGGTTCTACGAGCAATTAAATATCCTTTTTCTTTAAGCAATAAGGCTAGTTTTTCGTCTGTTAATGGTTGACCCTTATCCTCTTTGTCGATAGCCTCATTTAAAATAGTTTTAACTTCTCTTGTAGAAACTTCTTCTCCAGATTCGGTGGTTAAAGATTCGCTAAAAAAATATTTTAATGAAAATATTCCATATGGAGTTGATACGTGCTTAGAATTAGCTACTCTTGAAATGGTGGAAATATCCATTGAAACAATGGTGGCAATATCTTTCAGAATCATAGGTTTTAATTTTTTTTCGTCGCCCGATAAAAAAAACTCTTTCTGGAGGCTAACAATAGCTTCCATTGTTATAAGTAACGTATTCTGTCTTTGTTTTACAGCTTCAATAAACCACTTTGCAGAATCAACTTTTTGTTTTACAAATAATATAGCTTCCTTATCTCTTTTTTTCTTTTCCCCTTCCTGAAAGCCTTTAATCATTTCAATATAATCTTTACTTACTCTAAGTTGAGGAGCGTTACGCTGATTGAGCTCAACTGAAAGTACTCCATCACTTTCAGTTAGAGTGAAATCTGGTGTTATTTGTTGAATAGAGTTTTGGGAATCTATTAATGAGTTTCCTGGCTTAGGGTTAAGCTTAACAATTTCTGCAATAGCATCTTTAATGGCAATATTGTCAATATCTAATTTTTTGGAAATTTTTGAATAGTGTTTCTTGGTAAAGGACTCAAAGCATTTTTCTAAAATAACTTCTGCAGTTTTAATGGCAATTGTTTTTTTCTTTTTTCTAAGCTGAATCAAAAGACATTCTTTTAAGTCTCTTGCGCCTACTCCATGAGGTTCAAGTTCTTGTACCTCCATTAAAATTTGCTCTAACTCCTCTTCATTGGTGGATATATTTTGTGAAAAGGCTAAGTCGTCAACTATATTGAATAGCTCCCTTCTAAGGTATCCTGATTCGTCTAGGTTGCCAATAATATGTTCTGCAATTTTTTTTTGATTTTCATTTTTTATTTTTAAATCTATTTGCTTAGTAAGTCTTTCAGAAAGCGAGTATCCAAAAGATAGTGGTTTTTGATGCTCTTCTTCCCCTTTGCTAAAATTATTAGCTTGTGTTTTATAGCTTGGCGTGTCATCATTTATGTAGTCCTTAAAATTAAACTCTTCTCTTTTTTCATCAGAATCTTCCGGAAATTCATCATTATCAGATGGTTCTTCGCCTTCATCGAGAGCGGGGTTAATTTCTAGCTCTTCTTTTATTCTTTTTTCTAACTCTACAGTAGGAAGTTGCAACATTTTCATTAGCTGAATCTGTTGTGGTGACAACTTTTGTAAAAGTCTTTGTTGTAAAGATTGTTTTAAAACCATTAATTAATAAAAGTAGAAATATAAAGTCTTAAAATTCAAGAAGAGTTAAACATTCCTTAAATTTCTTGCAAACATTTAGAACTCAGCATTATTTGGTGTTCTTGGAAAAGGAATGACATCTCTTATGTTGCTCATACCTGTTACAAACATCATTAATCTTTCAAATCCTAACCCAAACCCCGCGTGAGGTACCGTGCCAAATTTTCTAGTCTCTAAATACCACCAAATAGCTTCCTTTGGAATATTAAATTCTTTACACTTTTCTTCTAACACGTCATGTCTTTCCTCTCTTTGAGAACCGCCAATTATTTCTCCAATTCCAGGAAATAATATGTCCATAGCTGCAACGGTTTTGCCGTCATCATTTTTTCTCATATAAAACGCCTTGATGGAAGCTGGGTAATCTACAATGGCAATAGGTTTTTTAAAATGTTTCTCAACTAAAAACTTTTCATGTTCGCTTTGTAGGTCAATGCCCCACTCTACTTTATATTTAAATTTTTTCTTTTTATTTGGTTTAGATTTTATTAAAATTTCAATTGCTTCAGTGTAAGAAACTCTTTCGAATTTATAGTCTGTCACCATTTTCATTCTATCCAAAAGAGATAACTCATTTCTTTTGTCTTTAGGCATTTGTGATTCTTCTTTAATTGCTCTGTCATTTAAAAATTGTAAATCTTCCAGGCAATGCTTTAAAGCATAATTGATCAAATATTTTAAAAAGTCTTCTCCTAGGTTTATGTCGTCATTTATGTCGGCGAAAGCAATTTCGGGTTCAACCATCCAAAATTCTGCTAAATGTCTGGTGGTGTTCGAGTTCTCAGCCCTAAAAGTTGGACCAAAAGTATAGACTTTTCCTAAAGCTAGTGCTGCGAGCTCCGCCTCTAGCTGTCCTGAAACAGTTAGGTGTGTTGGCTTTCCAAAAAAATCTTTACTCTCATCTATATTTTTTTCTCCTAAAGGAAGGGTGGTTACTCTAAAAGTCTCTCCTGCTCCTTCAGCGTCGGTCCCTGTAATAATCGGTGTGTGTATGTAGAAAAATCCATTGTCGTTAAAATATTTATTTATTGCGAATGCCATATGGTGGCGTATTCTAAAAACAGCTCCAAAAAGATTAGTTCTCATTCTTAAATGACCTTGTTCCCTAAGTTTTTCAAGTGTGTGTTTTTTTGGTTGAAGAATAGTTTTTTGCAAATCTTCCTGACTACTTTTGCCATATACCTTTATTTCCTCTGCCTGTAGTTCTACTTTTTGGCCGGATCCTTGTGAAGTAATAAGTTTTCCTTTTGCCATAATAGATGCCCCATTACTTAAACTAGATAACAAATCATCTGAAAAATTATCTGCATCAATAACAACCTGCAGACTAGTCATGCAAGAACCATCATTTAGCGCAATAAATCTGTTTCCTCTAAAAGATCTAATCCATCCACTAACAGAGGTGTTTGTTGGAGGCTCCATTTTTAGTATTTCTACAATTCTTTTATCCATAATTTATATTAAATGTGAGAGGAAACTTTTTAAATAAAATAAGTTTCCTTAGTTTCGCGCTTTAATTTAAGATTTGTCAAAAATAATAGAAATATGTGATCGTATTCAGATTTTGTTCCAACAATATGGAATAAAAAATAATACAATGGATGATATTTCTGAAAGGCTTGGCTGTTCTAAGAAAACACTTTACAATTATTTTAAAAACAGAAAAGATCTTGTTCTAAAAGTGATTTCGAGTGACATGAAAAAACATGAGAACGAAATATTTAAGGTACTTAATGAAAGCCTTCACCCCATTGAGGAGATCTTTAAACTGAACAAAATTGCTATAAGCAAATTAAAGACCATACACCCATCTGCACAATATGAGTTAAAAAAATATTATCCTAAATCATGGGAAATTTTCGATAAAAAAAACAAACAATTAAGTTATAAGGTGTCTATCAACAATTTAAAAAAAGGGATTAATGAAGGGTGCTACAGGAAAGAAATAAACCCAGAGTTAATGTCAAAAATATTTTCAGAAAGAATAGACTTAATTTTTAACGGTACGGTTTTTAATTCGAATGACACTTCTTTTACAGATGTATTTAATGAAATGATGAGTCACCATATTTTAGGAATAGTAAACGATAAGGGTAGAGAATATTATCTAAATCTTCAAAAAAAATGAAGCAAATGAAAAAAATATTAGCTTTTACACTTTATACAATTGTATTCAACTTTTGTATTGCACAAGTATTTAATGGCGAGTTGTTATTTGAATATGCAAAAGAAAACAGTCCTCAGCTTAAAAATGCATTGGCTGATGTTTTAATTTCTGATGAAAAAATAAAAGAAATTAAATCCTCCGGGCTTCCAAAAATAAATGGTGAGTTTAGTTTTCAGAACTTTATAAATGTTCCAACAACAGTTGTTCCTGCAAATGCATTCGATCCTAGTGCTGATTCAGATGAATTAATTGGATTGTCCTTTGGCACGCCTATTAATGCCAACTATAACCTTAAGATAAGTCAATTAATATTTAGTTTCAATTATATATATGCTATAAAAGCTGCCCGTAATTATAGTGAGTTAGCAAGGTTAGCAAGGCTACAAAAAAACGAAATTTTATTTGAACAAATCAACATTAGTTTAGGTCAAATTATAATGATTAAAAAACAAAAGAAATTATTACTTGAAAATCTAGAGGAGTTAACAATTTTAAAAAACAAAACAAAAAGCCTTATAAATGCTGGGGTTATTGAAGAGGCCTCCTTGAATGACATAATTGTTATGGATTTAGGATTTCAAAGCGAACTAGAGTTACTAATGGGTAATGAAAAATTAGCTGTTTTATCTCTTAAGTCTACAATTGGGTATCCCGTTGACAGTAATTTAGTGTTAATTGAGGATTTTGAACTATCTAATAATAATTTGTTATCAGACAAAAAAAAACTCAACCCAATCGAAAGCAGTGCTGTTAAGATTGGCCAGCAGAATGTTATTCTGAGCGAACTTAACTTAAAGGCTACCAAAAGTGAAGGATATCCTTCGATATTTGGTTTTTTTAATCAACAGCATATGGCAATGAGAAATAGTTTTAATCTTTTCAACACTGATAAAGAGTGGTTTCCTGCAACACTTTGGGGAGTTAACGTTACCATTCCTATTTACAATAGCGGTGAGGGAAAAGCAAAAAACAAACAAAAGGAACTTGAGCTAATGAAAACGAAAAATGACTTGATTCAAACAGAAAATCAAATTTATTCTTTGTATAGCATGCTCAGAACTAATTATAAAATTGCATTACTTAATTATAGTAACCAGAAATCAAAAGTTGAGCTAATAAGGACTGTTTATCAAAACGAAGAAAAAAAATTACTCCATGGAGCATCCAATTCTTTAACCATTTCCCAGAGAAAAATGCAGCTTTTAAATGCTGAACAGGAGTTAATTCAAAAAGAATACGAATTATATAAATCTGAGATTCGACTTAAAACACACACTAATTCTATAAAATTATGAGAAAATTAATCTGGCTGACTTTATTTATTTTTCTTGGTTGTAATAGTAATGAAACAACCCGTGAGGACGATAAAGTTGACAATACTTCTAGTTCAAAGAAATCATTAGTCTCGGTTTTAGAAATAAAGAAAAAACCTTTTAAAGATTTTTTTAATACACAGGGCAGTGTAATTAGTAAAGAAATTGCATATATAAGACCAGAAATAAACGGCGCTATTAAAAAAATACTTATTAAAGAAGGGGCATATGTTAAAAAAGGTCAATCTCTTTTTAGAATTTATAATAGCTTGTTTAGCGCACAATTATCTGAGCTTAATGAGCAAATTTCATTTGCAGAATATTTATTTAGCAAGCAAAAAAAAATGTTTGATGACGGTGTAACAACAGAAATACAATTAAAAGAAGCTGAAAGCGGATTAAACAGGGCTAAAAAAGCAAAAGTTACATTATTAACCCAAATTGAAAAATCAAATATAATTGCTCCATTTAGCGGTTTTATAGAAAGCATTTTAGTAAAGTCTGGAGAAGCTGTAAGCCCAATAAATTATTTATGTCAAATAGTAAATACACAGGATTTGTTTGCTGTGGCTGATGTTTCAGAAAACTTATTATCAGAAATTTCAGAAAAAGATTCGTTAAGTATTTATTTTCCCTCGTTGAAATTGCACATTAATAATTTAATTGTTAGCAGAGTTGGAAAAGTAATAAACCCTATAAATAGAACCGTTAAATTAGAATCTAAATTACCTCAAAATAGCGGCTTATTACCTAACCTTATGGCTGAATTAAGCATTAACCATTATTCGAAGGATAGCGCTATTTGTTTGCCTTCTAGGTTAATTTTAAAAAGCTCGAATGGAGAAACATTTGTAAAATTGGTTAGCGATAGCAATGAGGTTATAATAAAAAACATTGTTCTTGGAAGAAACTACAATTCTGAGGTTGAAATAATGTCAGGTATAAATGAAGGCGATAAAATAATCGACGAGGGCAGAAGTACAGTCCTAGAAGGGCAAGAGGTGGAAATCTTAAGAAGCAAATAAAAAGAATGAAAGAAAAAATTAATAAATGGAGAGAGTTTGGTCTTTCTTCGTTAGCTGTTAATAATAGAAAAACTGTTTACTTAATTATTACCATTTTTCTTCTTGGAGGAATCTCGGCATATCAAAATATGCCTCGAGAAAGTTTTCCGCAAATTCAAGTTCCTGAAATATATGTAAATGTTCCGTATCCTGGAAACTCGCCAGAAATAATAGCCGATAAAATCATTAAGCCCTTTGAAAAAGAACTTAACAAGTTGAAGGGTATAGAAAAAATAACCTCCACGGCCACCCAAGACTTTGGAGTATTAAAAATAGAATTTGATTTTGCCATCACACCTAAGGATGCCAAAAGAGCGGTCGAAGAAGCCCTTTCAGATGCTAGATCTACTAAAACCTTTGCACAAGACCTACCTGTGGAACCAACAATTCAAGAAATTGATGTCAATGAATTTCCAATTATTAATATTAATCTTTCTGGGGAGTACCCAGTTGATATTCTTAAGGAAAAAGCTGATTTGATCAAAGATCGTCTAGAGTCAATTTCTGAAATAAACTCCGTAGAAATTCGTGGGGTTCAAGAAAAGAAGTTGAAAATTGAAATAAGAAAATTTGATGCTGAAGCAAACAGGGTCAGTTTTAGTGATATTGAGTCTGCTATACAAAGTGAAAATACAACTATAGGTGCAGGAAATTTAAAAATTGATGGAGTTGATAATTTCATTATAATAGATGGAAAGTTTAAAAATTTCAGTGATTTAAATAACCTTGTTGTAAAACATGAAAACAATGATAATGTTTACTTGAGGGATGTTGCTAATATTTCTTTTTCGGACTCAGACACTACTAGTTATGCAAGACAAAACAGTCAGCCAGTGGTAATGCTGGATGTTAAAAAAAGAGCAGGAGAAAATATTATTAATGCTATCGATAAGTTAAAAATTGATATTGAAGAGTTGGAAAAATCTTTCCCTTCTGACATGAAGCTTACTTATACTAATGACCAGTCTGTAATGATTCGTTCACAGGTCAGTAACTTAGAAAATTCCATTGTTTTTGGTGTACTTTTAGTTGTTTTTGTTTTGTTGTTTTTTTTAGGGCTAAGAAATGCTCTTTTTGTGGGAATAGCTATTCCTTTTTCAATGTTTTTATCATTTATATTATTAAACTCTGCGGGTGTAAGCTTAAATATAATGGTGCTTTTTTCATTGGTTTTAGCTCTTGGTATGCTCGTGGATAACGGTATTGTTGTTGTAGAAAATGTTTATCGATTAATGGATGAGGGTTTTAACGCCTTTGAAGCAACCAAAAAAGGTATTGGGGAAGTTGCTTGGCCAATTATTGCATCTACAGCTACAACCCTTGCTGCGTTTGTACCCTTGGCTCTTTGGCCTGGAATTATTGGGGAGTTTATGCAGTATTTACCTATAACCCTTATGATTGTTTTGGGTTCATCATTATTTGTGGCTTTAGTAATTACACCTGTTTTATTGGCTGTTCTCATGAAAGTAGACAACGGCAAAAAAAATACTAAAGGATTACTAAAAAGTTTTGCTGGGCTAATCACCTTGGGTGTGTTGTTGATATTTATTGGTCAAAAAACCTTGGGAAATTTAAGTTTTATTATCGCTGTTCTTATTGTATTAAATGGTTTTGTCTTTAATCCTGGAACCCTTTGGTTTCAAAATAGTTTTTTGCCAAAATTAGAATTTGGATATCAAAAAATTTTAAAGTGGGTTTTACATAAAAAAAGACCTATTTGGGTTATTTTTGGCACATTTTTTACACTTATATTATCTTTTTTATTAACCGGTTTATTTCCCCCAAAAGTTTTGTTTTTTCCTGAAAACCAACCCAATTATATTAATGTTTTTGTAGAACTTCCTGTTGGCACTAATATTTCTGAAACAAATGCAGCAACGGTTTCTATAAAAAAAGAGATAAATAATGTTTTAAGCAAGGCTATATCGAGTAAAGACACGCTGACATATCTTGAAGCTAGTGACGTTGAAATAATTAATAACAAAACTATTACAACTCCATTTGTTGAATCTATTATTGAACAAGTTGGGAAAGGTACTTCAGATCCAAATAGTGGCCCTTCGTTTGGAGAAACCCCACACAAAGCAAGAATTACTATTTCTTTTTGTGAGTTTTCTCACAGAAAGGGTTTAAACACAAGCAAAGTAAAAAGTTTAATCGAAAAATCTTTAGAAAATAAATTTCATGCTGACATAACCATTGTAGTTGATAAAGAGCAAAGCGGTCCTCCTCAACAACCTCCTGTAAATATTGAAATAAACGGATCAAACAACTATGGTGAATTAACAAAAAGAGCAGAAGCATTGCAACAATTTTTAATTAAAAAGAATATTAGTGGAATTCAAAAATTAAAACTAGATGTTGAAGTCAATAAATCTGAAATTCAAATTGATATTAATAGAGAGTACGCAAAAAGAGTCGGCCTTTCTACAGGTCAAATTGCTCAAAGTATTAGAACTTCTTTATTCGGAAAAGATGTTTCTACTTATAATTTTAATGATGAAGATTACGATATTAATATAAGGTACAGTGAAAAAAACCGAAGAAACGTTTCGTCAATTTTGGAACAAAAAATAATGTTTATGAATAATCGTGGCGTAAAGCTTAGTGTGCCGATTAGTGCTGTTGTAAAAAACATTAAAAAAATAAATAAATACGCAGCTGTTGTTAGAAAAAATCAAAACAATACAGTAACTGTTTTTAGCGGGGTTCAGGAGGGCTATAATGCTAATGAGATAATTGCGGTTGTAAAAGAGTGTTTATTAGATTTTAATAATACCCGGGAAGGCCAAGAGTTTACAAAAGATGGGTTTAGTTATAAATTTACAGGGCAAATGGAAGATCAAGAAAAAGAATTAGCATTTTTAAGTAGTGCATTGCTCTTTGCGGTGTTTTTAATTTTGCTTATTCTCGTTACTCAGTTTAATGCTTTTTCGTCTCCCGTCATCATTCTGTCTTCGGTTGTATTAAGCTTGGCTGGTGTGTTTCTTGGAATTGTTATTTCAAGAAACGACTTTGTAATTATTATGACTATGATTGGGATAATATCGTTAGCTGGTATTGTAGTTAATAATGCTATTGTATTAGTTGATTATACCAACTTAATAAGAAGAAGAAGAAGAAAGGAGCTTAATTTAAACAATGAAGAATTAATTCCAAATCAAGATTTTAAAGCTGCAGTAATTGAAGGGGGGAGGACAAGGTTAAGGCCTGTTCTATTAACTGCTATTACAACTATTCTAGGGCTTTTTCCATTAGCTTCTGGACTTAATATTAATTTTTTTACCCTTGTGAGCGAATGGGATCCTCAAATCTTTTTTGGAGGAGATAACGTAATCTTTTTTAAACCCATGAGTTTAGCTATTATTTACGGTCTAACCTTTGCCACTTTTTTGACCTTGGTTGTGGTGCCCATCATGTATTATACAATTTATCGATTTAAATTATGGTTATTTAAGAAAATGAATTGGACTATTAAGGTTGACCTTTGATCACTATAATAGTTTTTAAATAAGGACATTAAAAAATTTATATTAATAAATTCTATATTATTTATTAGTATTGTTATTTTCGAAAAAAAATCAATGCGAGTTATTATCTGTTCTTTGTTGCTGTTGTTTACCGTTTCTTTTTTTTCTCAAAAAATTGATGAAAGGCATCTTCATGTGCATTTTAAAGTTAGTAATTCATTTGGAGAGCTTACTAATTTAATTGTTAGAGAAGTCTACCAAGATGGGTCTAAAGACACCGTATTGGTAGAAAAAGCCAACCACTCAATTGATATTCCTATCAACAGGCATGTTTTGTTAGAGTTTATTTGTCCTGGACACGTCACTAAAAGGGTGGCTTTTAACACTGATGTACCTAATAGTTTACAAGTGATTCCTTTTTTCGATTTGGGTGTGGAATTGATAGAGGAGGATTTTTTAAGCTCTTTAGAAAATAAAAAAGAATTAAAAACACTAATGGATTTTCCTGTTGGCTATATAAGATTTAATCTAAATACTAATAATTGGTTTAACTCCCAATTATCGTTCACCAAAACCATCAATAAACTTATTAAAAAAAGCCTTAAATAAACGGTTTTATAATGTGCTATTTAATTTCTCAAAACCTATTTGTTGTGCTATCTACAATAAAAAATAGTTACTTTATATAATGAGCAACTCTTTCAAAAAAATTTACTTTCACGTTGGTATTAGTAAAACCGGGAGTACTTTTTTACAAAACAGGGTTTTTCCGTTACTGTCAGAAATCGACTATATTCCTACTAAAAAATATAAAACTGTCTTTTTAGAAATTGAAAAATTAAAAAATAATAATATTTTAATTTCTAGAGAGTTTGACCGGCAATTTGAAAGAGAAGTTGGTCATTTCTCTTCCAGAAATAAAAATGTGGTCCCTATTATTGTGCTGCGCCGTCATGACGAATATTTTGCATCACAATATAGACGGTTTGTAAAAAATGGATTTAGAGGTACTGTTAAAGATTTTTTAAATCTTGAAAATGATGTTGGTTTTTTTAAAAAAATTAACTTCAATTTTCAGCATCAAATTAATGTTTTAAATAATAGCTTTGAACATAAGCCTGTAGTTCTTTTTTATCATGATTTAAAAGCTGATCCTATTGGTTTTATAAAAAAAATTTGTAACTGTATGGGGGCTGAAATTAATATCGGAGCTATTAACTTTAAAAGCAAGCATAGGTCCTACAATGAAAAACAATTAAAGACCATCCAGGGTTTCTCAAAGGTTTTTGATCTTAGAAAAAGAAGGGTTTTTAAAAATTCTTTTCTTCATTTATTGTGGCGTTTTTACCACGCCATTTTTAGATACGGTATTTTATATTTATCTTTTTTTATGCCTGGCTTTCTGTATTCTAAAAAACCGCTAATAGACCCCCTGTATCTTGAAAAAATAAAAGATTATTTTAAAGAAGATTGGGACTCTTGTTTAGCTTATAAAAATATAGAATAATGAAAAATTTGTTCCTTTCAGCGTTTCTTATCTGGCTTTCGTCCATATATTCTCAAAGCGGAGTTGTAATGGATAATTTATATTTAGACAGCAAAATCCTAAATGGCGAAAGGAAGTATGCTGTTTATCTCCCGCCAGATTATCAAACTTCTAAACGAGACTACCCAGTACTTTATTTACTTCATGGGGCTGGTGATGATCAAACTGGCTGGGTTCAATTTGGGGAGGTGCTTAATTTGGCAGATAAGTCGATTAAATCAGGGAATGCAACGTCTATGGTTATAGTGATGCCAGATGCTCAAACTGGTCAGAAAGGCTACTTTAATAGTCTTGATAAAAAGTGGAACTATGAAGATTTTTTCTTTCAAGAATTTATTCCATTTATTGAGAAAAAATATCGAATAAAACCTACAAAAAGATTCCGGGCTATCGCTGGTTTATCAATGGGTGGTGGTGGTTCTTTTATTTATGCTCTTAGACATCCTGAAATGTTTTCTTCATCTTGCCCTTTGAGCGGAGACATGGGGAGTCTTTCATATGATGACTTTTATCAAAAAAACATAGAAAAACTTACTAACTATAGTAGAGAATATATTTACAATTATTATTCTAACCACAACGCACTTTCTCTAATAAAGAATCAAACTAATGAAAAACTTAGAAGTGTAGGTTGGTATTTGGACTGTGGAGATGATGATTTTCTTTATGAGGGTAACTCTATGGTTCACATTGCTTTAAAGAAAAGAGATATTACCCACGAATACCGAGTCCGTGACGGAGCACATAATTGGACATATTGGAGAAATGCACTACCAAGCGTTTTAATGTTTGTTAGTGAGACTTTTCATCAAAAATAAAATAGTTTTGTTTGTGGGGGTTGGTGATTAAGAAAAAGTTTTTTGTTTTTTCCAGAAAAGAAAGGGTGTTTCGTATTGAAATTAATCTTGTATATAGCTTTAGCAAAAGCTAAGACTATCTTATAATCCAGCTCTATTTCTTTTAAAAATGGGCTTTAAAATATTTAAAGGCATTTAAAATATTCAAATGGTTCAAGACATTCCTCGCATTGATACATTGCTTTACATGCTGTTGAACTAAATTGACTTATAAGTTTAGTGTGTTTGGTATTACACCTGGGGCATTGTACAACCTGCTTTTTTCCAAAAAGAAGATTTTTATCTTTGGTACTGTGGGCCGGTGGAGCTATTCCGTATTTCTTTAGTTTTATTTTTGCTTCTTCTGTTATCCAATCGGTAGTCCAGGCTGGATCATATTGAAGTTTTATTTCAAAGTCTTTAACGTTTAGGGCTTCTAACTCTTCTTTAATATCTTTTTGAAACCTTCCCATTGCTGGACAGCCTGAATAAGTTGGGGTAATGGTAATAATAATTTTTTCTTGCTTTTGTTCAATCTTTCTTAATACCCCCAATTCTTTTATTGTAATGACTGGGATTTCTGGATCTGGAATGTTGGCGATTACTTTATTGATTTGTTTTAAGCTAGTCATCGCTAAACCCATTTAGCAGTTGGTGGCATAGACATCATTATTGCTTCTGTTGCTCCGCCAGTTTTTAAACCAAATAAAGTTCCTCTATCCCATATCAGATTAAACTCTACATACCTTCCTCTTTTTATTAACTGTGCTTCTTTTTCTTCGGCTGTCCATGTTAAGTCTTTATTTACTTTCACTATTTCTGTAATTGCTTCTAGGGTTCTGATCCCTACGTCTTTAACAAGCGAGAAGTCTTTGTCCCAAATGCCTGTATTCAGATAGTCAAAAAATATACCACCTTCTCCCCTAGCCTCATTTCTATGAGGTAAATAAAAATATTCATCACATTTTTTTTTAAACTCTGGATAATATTTATTACTGTGAGGGGAACAAGCTTCCTTCATTTTGGTGTGAAAATAATTAGTGTCTTTTTTATTGACTAGGGTAGGTGTCATATCTGCCCCTCCTCCAAGCCAAGTCTCTCCAGTTACTAAAAACCTTGTGTTAAAATGAAATGCAGGTATTTTTGGAGAGTGCATGTGAGCAACTAGGCTTATGCCAGAAGCCCAGTACTTTGGTGAATTCTCCGTGCCTTTTATTTTATGTCTATACTCTTTAGAAAAATTTCCAGAAACAGTCGATATGTTAACCCCTACTTTTTCAAAAATATTTCCCTTCATTATACTCATTTCTCCGCCCCCAGAGTCCTTGTGGCTCCATTCTTTTCTTTCAAAACTTCCACCATCTATTTTTGTAAACTCATTACAAAACTCATCCCTAAGTTTTTTAAACCATTCCGCTGCGTTTTTTTTATGGAGTTCTGTATCTGTCATTTAAAAGATGTTAGTCGGAGTAATCTTCAATATGCCATTCTGCATAACTATTTGCTGTTTCTCTTAAAAACCCCTTTACAAGAGTTGTTCCTTCTGGTTGACAACCCTGTAGTATTTTAACTATTTCAATAAGCATATTCTCACATGTTGGTTGATAGTCTACCAACCTTATTCTTTCGTTTAAGGGTTTTATTTGGTGAAATCTAGAATCTTTTCTAAGTATTAAGCAATGGTCAAAAAGAGGTAATATTTTCTTTTTTATTATTTTTTTTATATGCCCAAAATCAACTACCATTCCACAATCAGAAAGGGCTGGATTTACTTTAGGCGATCCTAAATAAGTCATTTCAAGATGATAACTGTGGCCATGAATGTCCTTGCATTTACCGTCATATCCGTCTAAAGCATGAGCAGCTTCGAAATCAAATGCTTTTGTTATTCTAACCTTCAATTCAACCTATCTTTTAACAAAATTACAATTAAAAAAGATGCTATTTTTATTTCCGCATTATTAATCTTTAAGTGGCTTAATTTTTGCTTTATGTAATTTTAAATTACATTAGAAAAATGTATTCTGAAAAAAATAGTTTTTTAAGCCTCTCTAAAGAATTAGAATTGTTTATAAACAAGTATTATAAAATTGCTTTTATAAGGGGTATACTAGCTTCTTCTATCTTCGCTTTAGGTCTTATAACTTCTTTGTTGACCTTGGAGGCTGTCTTTAGGTTCTCCACAATTGTAAGGGGTGGGCTATTTTTGGGTAGCGGTTTTATTTTTGTTGCTTTTCTTTCTAAAAATGCATTTTTTCCATTATTAAGGATGTGGGGGGTTTTACAAAGGATGTCTTATGAACAAGCTGCTAAACTATTAGAGACAAGAATTCCCTCCTTGGCAGACCAGCTTTTAAATGTTATAGGTCTTAGCAACCAAATGGTGAACAAGCCGTCTGAACTTCTAAAAGCTTCCATAGATAAAAAGTCTGGAATTTCTTTAAACTATAACTTCTTGTCCTATATTTCAGTTAGGGAACATAAAAAATTCCTTTTTTTAACACTTGTCCTTTTTTTAATTGCTATTGGGGGTTCGCTATCTTTCCCTGAAAAGGTTTTAAACCCCTTAAAAAGAATGGTCCTTTTTCAAACAAGTTTCGTAAAGCCTAACCCTTTTTCTTTAATTATAAATCAAGGTAATGAACTTGTTGTTCTTGAAAACGAACCTTTGATATTAGATATAAAAACTAGCGGAAGTGTTGACCCCGAACAGCTGTTTTTGTATGTTGGTAATCAGCGGTTTTTCCCTGTTAAAAGTAAAAAAAATAATTTTAGTCATCAGTTTAAATCCGTAAATTCATCTTTTGTTTTCAGCCTTTTAGATGGAAATAATGATTCTGTTTTTTTTCCTGTAAGAGTTCTTCCTAAAGCAAGAATAATTGCTGAAAAAAAAATAGTTATATATCCAAAATATACCAAAATTAAAACGGATACTTTTTATGACTTAAACAGGGTTATTATTCCTGAAGGGTCTGTTATTAAGTGGGAAATAAGCACATTAAATTCCAACATGTGCGCAGTAAGGTTAAGAGACACTGTGTTTGAAAAAAATGTGATTCCGCTGGTCTTTTCTTTAGTTCCAAAAAAATCACAAGAGTATGTAATTACGGCTGAAAATAACCATTCCAATTTTGTTGATTCCTCAATATATTTTATTGATATTATAAAAGACCGGTTTCCAAGTGTTTTTGTTGAAGAGGTGATTGATAGCGGTAATTTTAATAAGCGTTTGTTTTTTGGGGAAATAACTGATGATTATGGTTTCTCAGCGCTAAACTTTATTTGCAAAAGAAAAGATAGTGTCTTAGCGTATTACAAAGTTGACTTTAATTATGGAGGACGATCTGTTTTCAATTTTGTGTTCGACTTTAATAATCTTAAAAAACAACCTGGTGATTTGTTAGAATATTACTTTGTAGTAAAAGATAACGACAAAATCAATGGTCCTAAAGAATCTGTATCTAAGAGACTTTTCATTAAGGTACCTACGAAAGAGAGGGTCAAAGAACAAAAAAAGAGAAAGAACTTAATGCACGAAAAATCATTTAGTTCTCTTAAAAAAAACATGCTTAAGCTAAACTCTGAGCTAGAAAATATAAAGTCTTCCATGTTAAATAAAAAAACTTTAGACTGGGAAGATAAAACGTCTTTAGAGCGTTTTTTAAAAAATCAAAAAAAATTAGAAGCAGAATTAAAAAGTCTTAAAAACGAATTGGAAAAAGAGATCAAAGAAAAACACAGCAATAAAACAGAAGAGATCTTAAAAAAACAAGAACAGATTAATAAAATGCTAGAGGAGCTTTTTTCAGAGGAGATGAAAAAGCTTTTGGACGAATTGAATAAACTAGCTAGTGAAATGAATAAAGAAAAAGTTTTGGATAACCTTGATGAGTTGGATTTCAATCAAGATAATATGATAAAAGAACTTGACAGAACTATTGAACACTTTAAAAAGCTGGAAATAGAAAAAATGGCAAAAGATATTTCTGATGAACTTAAGGATTTAGCTAAAAAAGAGAACGATTTAAGAAAAAAAACTCTAGAAAAAGAAACATCTAATTTTGAAAAAAATAAAGCTCAGGAAAAGATAAGTGATGATTTTAATAAAATACAAAATGATTTATTTGACCTAAAAAAGAAAAATGATGAACTAAAAAAGCCTAGTGAAATAAATACTGAAGAAAAAGAAAAAGAAATTAATCAGTCACTAGAAAAAGTAGCTGAAAATTTATCTGATAATAAATTAAAAAGAGCAGCTGAAAAACAAAAAGAAAGTAGCGAAAGTATGGAAGAGTTGTCCAAGGCAATGGATAAGCTTAGCAAGGGGAGTAGCAGTCAAGAAGAGGAAGATTTAGAGTCTTTAAGAGTTCTTTTAGAACAATTAATAACTTTTTCTCTTGATCAAGAAATCGTCCTTAATGAGCTCAAATCAACCAAAGTACAAGACCCTAACTATGTTGACATTGGACAAGAACAAAGAAAGCTTAATGACGAAATTATGATTATTGATGATTCTTTAACGGCTTTAGGGCTGCGACAAATTATGTTGAGTAGTAAAATAAATAAAGAAGTTCAAGAAATTAAAAGGTCTTTGAAAAATAGTATTAAAAACTTAACAGAGAGAAAAACTAAAAATGCACAAGTTGAACAACAAACTGTTATAATGCACACTAATGAACTTGGTTTGTTGTTGAGTGAAATGATGAATCAAATGCAAAAAAATATGCCAGGTTCTGGGCAGTGTAATAAGCCCGGGGGTAAAAATAAAAAGCCAGGGAGCGGTCTACCTCAAAGCGCAGAGCAAATGAAAAAACAAATTGAGGCAATGAAAAAGTTTTTAGAAGGGGAAAAGGCTGGCAAAAGTCCTGGCAAAAATAATTCTCCGTTTGAAAGATTAGGAAGAATGGCTGCTGAACAAGCGGCGCTTAAGAAAAAACTTTTAGAAATGAGTCAGGAGCTAAATAAAGATGGTTCTGGAAGTGGAAATGCTCTTAAAGATGTTATTAAAAAGATTGAAAAAGTTGAAAATGAAATTATAAACAATAACATTTCCCTTTCGTCTATTGAGAGGCAAGAAGAAATTAAAATAAAACTACTTGAGCTAGATAAGGCAAACAAAGAACAAGAAGAAGAGGAGAAAAGAGAGTCTAAAGAGTCGGTTAATGACTATAAAATAAATAACTCTATTCTTTTTGAAGAATATTTAAAATTAAAGAAAGAAGAAACAGAAATGTTAAAAACTATTCCAGCAAATTTGAAACCTTATTATAAAAATAAAGTAAATGAGTACATAAAATCTATTGAAAATAATTATGATTAGTACTGCCGGCCCTATTGTTAAACAACTTTTGCTTCCATCCGAGCCAAAGAGTCTGCTGTCATTAGAAAGTTGGGTAAACTCTCTTTGTGATACCTATAAGATAAGTGTAGAAATTTACGGAAATATCTTAATAACACTTTCAGAAGCTGTTAATAATGCCATTTCTCATGGAAACGGTAATGTTATCGAAAAAAAGACGCTTGTTGTTTCTACTTTGGAAAAAAAGAAATTGATATTTACTATTTCAGACCAAGGAAAAGGGTTTGATTTTACCCAACTTCCAGATCCTACGGCACCTGAAAACTTAGAAAAACCACAGGGTCGTGGTATTTTTTTAATGAATCATCTTTCAGATGGAGTCTCATTTGAAGAACCAGGCAATAAGGTGGAAATAACTTTCCAAATTTAATTTTTGAAAATCTTTTTTTATAAGGAGTCCGTTTCTTTATCCCTGGATACTTCTATGGTAATTTCTTGGATTGAAAATGCTATTAAATCGTTGGGGTTCTCTTTAGAAAGTCTTTCCTTTGTTTTCTGCGATGACGAGTATTTAAAAAAAATTAATTCTAAATATTTAAATCATAATTATTACACAGATGTTGTTACGTTTGACTATTCGAAAAAGAAAGAGATAAAAGGAGATATTTTTATATCTATTGAAAGAGTAAAAGAAAACGCTATAGACTATAAGGTTTCTTTTAATGAAGAATTATTTAGGGTTATCATTCATGGTGTTTTACATTTGTGCGGATTTAATGATAAAACTGATAAAGAAAAAAAAGAAATTAGAAAACAAGAAAACTATTTTTTAGGGTTAGTTTCTTGATTTTCAGAGTTTTAAAACTTGTTTCACGTGAAACAATCATGCTAAATAAATACGATATAATAGTTGTTGGTGCTGGCCATGCGGGTAATGAAGCTGCTGCTAGTGCTGCTAAAATGGGTTCTAGTGTCTTGTTAATTACCATGAACATGGAAACAATTGGGCAAATGAGTTGTAATCCTGCTATTGGCGGAATTGCTAAAGGGCAAATAGTAAGAGAAATAGATGCATTAGGTGGGTTAACAGGCATTGTAACTGATCGAAGCGCTATTCAATATAAGCTTTTAAACAGGTCTAAGGGGCCTGCTATGTGGAGTCCAAGAGCTCAATGTGATAGAAAACTTTTTAGTAATACCTGGAGAAAAAAGCTTGAAGAAATTGAAAACTTAGATTTTTGGCAAGATGTAGTAGTAGAAGTTATAGTTAAAAACAACAAAGCTATTGGTGTTAAAACATCAATGGGTGTCGAAATTAAATCAAATGCAGTAATATTAAATAGTGGCACGTTTTTGAATGGGTCTATACACTTAGGTGAAAAACAATTTGGGGGAGGTAGAATGGGGGAAAGAGCTATAAAAGGCATAACAGCACAGCTTGAAAGCCTTGGTTTCACATCCGGCAGAATGAAAACAGGAACACCCGCTAGGGTTGACGGAAGAAGTATAGACTTTTTAAAAATGGAAGAACAAGAAGGAGATAAAAACCCTGGAAAATTTTCTTATTTTAATGAGACCAAACCGCTTTCAAAACAAAAAAGTTGCTTTATTACATACACCAACTCAAATACTCACGAAGCTTTAAAAACAGGTTTTGATAGGAGTCCTCTTTTTAATGGAGCTATAGAATCAATCGGGCCAAGGTACTGTCCTTCTATAGAAGATAAAATTAATAGGTTTAGCCATAGACCAAGACACCAAATATTTGCTGAGCCTGAAGGGTGGGACACAATAGAGTATTATATAAATGGATTTTCAAGTAGTTTGCCTGAGGAGGTGCAACTTATGGGTCTAAGAACTATTGTAGGTTTTGAAAAGGCTAAAATGTTTAGACCAGGCTATGCTGTAGAATACGACTTTTTTCACCCTACACAATTGAAGCATTCGCTAGAGACAAAATTGGTTGAAAACCTTTTCTTTAGCGGTCAAATAAATGGCACGACAGGATATGAAGAAGCAGCTGGTCAAGGACTAATAGCGGGTATAAATGCACACTTAAAGTGTAGCGGAAAAGAGGGTTTCGTGTTAGGCAGAGACGAAGCGTATATTGGCGTTTTGATAGACGACCTAATTACAAAAGGCACAGAAGAGCCATATAGAATGTTTACTTCAAGAGCGGAATATAGAATTTTGTTAAGGCAAGACAATGCTGACCTAAGGCTTTCCAAAAAAGGTTATGAGCTAGGACTTTTAAAAAAGATTGACTATGACCTGGTATTGGCGAAAAAAGAGAATAGTAAGAATTTGATGAGTTATGTAAAAAAGCTTTCTGTTGCACCTGAGGAAATAAACGGAACTCTTAAGAGAAAGGGGTTAAGTGAGATTAAACAAAAGGTAAAAGCGCCAAGCATAATTGCAAGACCAGGATTATTTATCGAAGATATTGTTACCAAATCTAAAAAACTTAAAGAATTTATAAAAGAGAATAAATTTAAATCTGACTCTCTTGAGCAGGTAGAGATAGATATTAAATATAGTGGCTATATAAATCGTGAAAAAGAAAATGCAAACAAAATTAAAAGACTGGAGTATGTGAAAATTCCAGAAAGCATTAATTATTTTAAATTTTCTTCTCTATCAAACGAATCTAAGGAGAAATTAAATAAAATTAAACCTAAAGACATCGGTCAGGCTTCAAGGATAAGCGGAATAAAGCCCTCCGATGTTTCTATATTGTTGGTTTATTTAGGAAGATAGTTTCACGTGGAACATAAGCTAGAAAATATATTAAGTTGTCAAATTTGTAAAAGCAAATCCATAAGCAATCACATAGAGGCTGTAGATCACAATGTTAGTGGGCTACATTTTTCTATAAGCCAATGTGATAATTGTGGTTATAAGTTTACGAACCCCAGGCCTGTGGAAGAAACAATTGGTAACTATTATAAAAGTGATGGATATGTTTCTCACAACTCAACAAAAAAAGGGATCATTAATAAAATATATCATATAGTTAGAAACTATCAGTTTACAAGGAAACATAAACAGATTGAAAAACTTCAAATATCTAGTGGTAAAAACCTATTAGACATTGGCTGTGGAACTGGGGACTTTATAAACTATATGTGCCAAAAGGGTTGGAGTGTGGATGGCGTTGAAACCGATAAACAAGCAAGACTACTAGCCATTAATAACAGCGGTGTGTCTATTTTTGAAAGTATCTACAGTAAAAACCTTAAAAAATACGATGTGATAACACTTTGGCATGTTTTGGAACACGTTTATGAAATAAAAGATTTTGTTAATCAGCTAAAAAAACTACTTAAAAAGGATGGACTTATAGTTATAGGTGTTCCAAATAGCGCATCATATGATGCCAATTTTTATGGGGGAAACTGGTACGCATATGACCTTCCTATTCATTCTTCACATTTTGTTAAGGGGGATATTAAAAATATTGCCAGTCTTTATGGATTAAAATTAAAACACATAAAACCGCTAATTTTTGACGCTTACTACATAAGCATGTTGAGTTCTAAGAAATCAAAAAAATCAATCGTTGGGGGGATACTTAGGGGCTTTATCTCTAATATTAAGGCTAAAAAAAATGGACAATATTCTAGCTTAACTTATTACCTGTTTAAGTAGTTTTTAAGGGCTTTTTTTTAAGCGTTGGTGTTGTTAATTAAAAATACTTTTTTGTGCGCACAAAAGCGAGTTCAGGGCTTTTTTTGTAAGGCGCTGAAAATCAGGACAATAGCTTAGAAAGTTTCTTTATTTCACTTTTTGCATCTTTCTCTAGGTGAAGTATTTTGTATGCTGTTGTTATTATATTTGTTTGTCTTTCTAGTTTAAGCTTTTTAACTATTTGATAAATTGAAGCGCTAGCGTTATAACCCTCGGCAATCATTGTCATTCTTGAATTGGCGTTTTCTACAGAATAACCCTTTCCTATTGTATGGCCAAGTTTTCTATTTCTACTATGTGGTGAATAACAAGTTACTAAAAGGTCGCCCAAATAGGCTGATTGAGAAATTATTCTTTCTTTTGGATCAAGAATACTCAAAAGCCTTTTCATCTCGTTCGTAGAGGCTGTTATTAAAACAGCAATAAAGTTGTCTCCATATCCAAGACCTGCGGAAACGCCTACTATAATTGCGTATATATTTTTAATAATGGCTGCATATTCAGTACCTGTGATGTCGTTTGAAGGCTTAACAGTAATAAAGTTAGTTTGGAAAACTTCTGAAAGCTTTTTATTGTATGTAGATTCTGTAGTAGAAATGGTAAGGTAACTCATCTTTTCTTTCGCTATTTCTTCTGCATGGCAAGGACCTGAAATAACCCCATAATTAATGCTTTCAGAAAGGCTTAAAAAGAATTTTTGAGGTGTTGTTAGTTTAGTTGGTATAACACCTTTAATTGCAGAAAGGACTGTTTTCTTTATAAGTATGCTAGCATAAGGAGTGAAAATTTCTTCGACAAATTTGGAGGGAATAGCAACTATTATAACGTCAGCATCTGTAAGAGCGACCTTTAGATTGGTTGTTATATATATATTTTTAAGGTTTAACTTGCAATTGGTCAGGTATTTAGTGTTTCTTTTTTTTATTTTTATTTGTGAGGCAAGCTTCTCTCTTCTTACCCACCAACTTATTTGATTTTTTTTTGAAAGTATAGAGGCCAATGCTGTGCCCCAGCTACCTGCTCCTATGACCGATATTTTCATAATTTTTCATAATTTTTTACTACCTCATTTAGACAAATTTTAAACCACTCTGTATATTTATTGGGATTTCTTATAATGTCTGCAGTAATAAAATTAAGTGGTTTATACTCAAATGAGTCTACTTCCTCTTTATTAATTTGTGGAAGGTTGTCAGAAAAACCAAAAAAAACGTGGTCAAATTCATGTTCAAAAAGCTTGTTGTCTAGACTAGCTTTATATATAAAGTTAAATTTAAATTCTAATTTACAAGACACTCCCATTTCCTCTTGAAGCCTCCTGTTAGCTGCGTCTAGGGTGTTTTCATTTTCTCTAGGGTGACTACAGCAGGTATTAGTCCAAAGGCCTCCAGAATGATATTTGTGAAGTGCCCTTTTTTGCAAAAGAAGTTCGTTGTTTTTATTGAAAACAAAAACCGAAAAAGCCCTATGCAGGAGTCCTTTGATATGAGCCTCCTGCTTTTCCATAAGACCGATTTTATGGTCTTTTCTATCTACTAAAATAACTTTTTCCATTATTTTTTAATTTTATCTTTTCTATAGGCTAACTCCCAAGCTGTAAGAAAAACATATTTTGTGACTTTTTCTAGCTTTTCAAAGTCTATTTTATCAACTGTATCTGTTGGTTTGTGATAGTCTTCATGAAGTCCTCCAAAGTAAAAAATTACTGGTATATTATTTTTAGCAAAATTATAATGGTCTGACCTTTCATAAAACCTGTTGGGGTCGTTTTTCTCGTTGTAAGTATAATCTAAATTAAATTTTATATGTTTTTTGTTAATTTGTTCGCTAATATGGTGAAGCTCTTTACTGATTCTGTCTGAGCCTATTAAATATATATAGTTGGAGTTTTTTTGAATGGTGTCTTGCCTGCCAACCATATCTATGTTGAGATCTACTATTGTCTGAGCAAGGGGGAAAACGGGATTGTCTGTATAATACTGAGACCCGAAAAGGCCCTTTTCTTCTCCTGAAACAGCTAGAAACAGTATTCCTCTTTCTGGTTTTTCACCTGAATTTACAGCAATTTGAAAAGTTTTTGCAATTTCGAGTAAAGCGCTTGTTCCTGAACCATCATCATCTGCTCCATTACATATTTCACCATTGTTATAACCAATATGATCATAATGAGCGGAAATAACTATGATCTCATCTGTTTTACCCTCAATAAACCCTAGAACATTTTCGGCTGGCATTGATTTGGATACATTTGTAGAAAAGGATATGTGTAAAGAGTCTTTTGTGAAGTTGTTTAAAATTTCTTCTTTAACAATAAATACCGGAAGATGTGGTTTTGCGTTTTGGTTACTATGCATTTTCATAATAGGATATTTAAGAAATTCTTTAATTCTTATATCGCTATTATCATAATCTTCTTGGAAGAAAACAACAGCAACAGCTCCGTTCTTAGCTGCTGTACTAACTTTGTTTCTCCAACTACCATCTCTGGTTTGATAGTTTGTGTTTTCTGGTATTCCTCTTTTTAATAAAACGGTAGCTCCTTTTACGTTTATGTTCTTATAATCGTCATTATGCTTGTTTGTAATTCCGTAACCAGCGTTTATAATGTTACTGGAAGTCTCAGGGGTGTTAATGGGGGTTCCGAAAGAATAAAAGTCATTGATAAATTTTAAAGTTGTATCATTTATCTTTAACTCAACATTTGAAAAATCCGAAACTTCTACCATAAATTCTTGAAAATATGTAGAAGTATTTGTTGGGAAAGAAATATTAGACTTTATAAAGTGTTCTTTTATATAACTAGCTGCTTTTTTTTGTCCTAAGGTTGTCGTTTCCCTGCCTTCAAATTCATCTGAAGCAATTATAGTAAGGTGTTTTTTAAGCTCTTCGCTTTTTATTAAATTCGAGTAACTTGAGGCTTTATCTTGATTTGATTTTAACAAATAAGTATTTGGTCTTAGAACACTACAAGATAAAATGATGAAAAAAGAAAAAATATAAATAATAAAACTATGGTACATTTATTTTATTTGTTCGTTTTTGGTGTCTTCCGCCTTCAAAAGGAGTGCTAATAAATGCATCTATGATTTCTTCTGCTTCCGCTTCATTAATAAACCTAGCGGGTAAAGAAACAGCATTAGCGTCGTTGTGTTGTCTTGCTAGATGCGCAATTTCTTTGTTCCAGCAAAGGGCACACCTTATGTTGTTGTGTTTATTTGCAGTCATCTGTATTCCATTTCCAGAACCACAAATAAGCACTATTCTATCAGCTTTGTTTTGGTTAAATTTTTCAGCTGCTAAATGTGCAAAATCTGGATAGTCAACACTTTCTTCAGAATGAGTTCCAACATCACAAAAATCTATTATATTTTTAAATTTTTTAATAATTTTATTTTTTAATTGGTATCCAGCGTGATCTGACCCTATTGCAATTTTCATGTTATAAGTTTGTTAATAAAAATGTTAAATGTTTTATTGTATTCTTTAAATATTTCTGGCATATATAAAAAAATGAATATCTGTGTTTTTTGTTGTTAATTAAACTAAGAAACTATCAATACATATATTAACAATTATACATTATTTTTTTAAACTTTCTTTTAACAAAAAAAAGAATTTAATATTTATGCGAAATTTTAATAACATTATAAATAATTGACATATAAGACTTTACTTTCTAACTTTATGTTTATAAAATGTTAACTAATAAATATTTTTTATAAATAACTATTTAAAATGAATTTTTGTAAACATTTCAACATAACTAATAATAATAAATGTTTTTATAAGATATTCTTTATTTATAATATTATGTTTATTAATGTTAATAGCCAAGATTCTATTTATAAAAAATTTTATTTTGAGTCAGGTATAATTAGTAGTGAAGGCTTTTTAGTTAAAGGAATACCCTCAGGTAAATGGGTGAGTTATTATGAAAATAATAATATCAAATCAGAAGGATTTTGGAAAAATTCCTTGTTGGATAGTACTTGGATTTTTTATGATGAGAATGGCTTAATTACATTAAAGGAAAACTATAGCAATAATTTAAAAAATGGTATTTCTTTAATTTATGATTCAACAGGACATAAAATAAAAGAAACTAGTTACCTAAAAGGAGTAAAAACAGGAAAAGAAATAGTTTATTTTTTAGGTACTAATAAAATTCAATCTGAATATAATTTTAAATCGGGCATTAAAGACGGTGTTTTTTTCGAATATGACAAAAATAACCAACTTAAAACGATTGCAAATTTTGATATGGGTGTAGTCGTTAATAAAGAAGAATTAAACAGGAAAGATTCTCAAGGAAAAAAGCATGGTATATGGAAATTATATCATAAAAACGGAAAAATAAAAGAAGAGGCTTATTATTTTCACGGCAAACAGGAAGGTATTGTTAAAAATTATAATAATAAAGGTAAATTAGAAAAAATTAAGAGTTATAAAAAAGGAAAAGAAAGTGAAACAGAAATTTCATTAGGATTAGAGTTATCTAAAATATTATTACCCTCAAATAAATATTTATTAGGAGTAATAAAGGAAAATAAAAAACAAGGCTTATTTCAAATTTATAATTCAAATAATCAAAAAGGAAAAATTAAGTTTTTTAGAGACGATACACTTATATATGAAGGAAAATACGATACTACAAACAACAAGACAGGTCTCTGGGTTTATTATTGGGAAAATGGAAACATTAAAAAAACAGGTATATATATAAAAAATAAAAAGTTTAATGAATGGAAATATTATTATGAAAATGGATCAATTCAACAAAAGGGAAATTTTAATAGAAACAAACCTGACGGATTATGGGAATGGTGGTATAAAAACGGACAAAAAAGAAGAAAAGAAGAATATACAAATGGGAGAGAAAATGGTGTAGTAAAAGAATTTGATACAAGTGGTGTTTTAATAACTAAAGGAGAATATGTTTTTGGAGAGAGAGAAGGAGAATGGGTTTATATTATAAATGATTACAAAGAGAAGGGGAGATATATAAGCGGAATGAAAACAGGAAAATGGAAAACTATTTACACTGAAACAAATCAAATTAAATTTCAGGGTGAATATATAAATGATGTTCCAATTGGTAAACATGTTTATTATTTTCCTAACGGTCAAATTAAAAAGGTAGGTAAATATAAAGATGGAGAAAAGGAAGGAGAGTGGATACATTATAATAATAAAGGAGAGCCTATAGTTACGTATTTATACAAAAGAGGTATTGAATTTAAAAGAGATGGATTAAAGATTAAATAATGAAAAAAATATTAATTATAATTTTATTTATTTCTAATAATATTTGTGGTAATCCAGAAATAGTAATTAAAAATTTTGGAATTATTACCATTGGTAATGGTAATAATTATCTTGGAAAACATATATGGAAACTTTCTTTTAAAAATGAAGATTCATTATTTATTTTTTCAATTAAAACAAAAACTAATGAAAAGTATGTTTTTTTTAATTTGTCTAAATTATTAAATGCTAAATATTTAAAATATTTAAAAAAAAATGAAACTAATTTTTTAATAATAAAAGACGAAAAAATAATATTTAACGAGACAACAAAAATTACTTTTACTCCAAAAAATTTATTTAATATTTATATAGAAAAAAAACTAAATATTAAAGGTTTAAAAGGAAAAATTATAGATTCATATGCTTTAGATAATATAGATAATGATTATTATTTAATAAGAACAATAATCAATAATAAATTACTTTGTTGGACTATTGTAAAAAACAATAAAATAATGAATGTACACACGGAAATGAATGTTTCAAAACATCACAATTTAGGGAGAATCACAATAACCAATTTTACAAATGAAAATAAACCAGAATTTACCTTTATTTATAAAGATAGTAGTGAAAACAAAATTATAACCCTAGGAGAGAAAAATAAATATATAAGTAGTTTTTTTAAAAACAATATTTATGTATCTAGATTAAGTAATAAATATAACATGCTAGAATATAGAGGTTTCATTTATTATACATTCAAAAATAATGGGTGAAATTTACATTGTACCAACACCAATTGGAAATTTGGGAGACTTTACTTATAGAGGAAAAGACATATTAGATAAAGTCAATAAGATATATGCTGAAGACACCAGGACAAGTAAAAAACTTTTAATAAAATATAAAATAAGCACACCTCTCTTTTCTTACCACCAACATAACGAACACTATATAGTAGAAGCCTTAATAAAAGAAATAAAAGAGAAAAAAATAAGAATAGCTCTTATCTCCGATGCTGGAACACCTGGAATTAGCGATCCAGGATATTTGCTTGTTAACAAGGCTAGAGAAAATAATATCAATGTTTTTTGTTTACCAGGAGCAACATCTATTATACCAGCTTTAATTCAATCAGGTTTTGCAACAGAAGAATTTTCGTTTTATGGTTTTTTACCTCACAAAAAAGGCAGAAAATTAAAGCTTCAAAAAATTTTTAATCAAAATTCTACGATTATATTATTGGAATCGCCACATAGACTTATTAAACTTTTAAAAGAACTAAAAGAAGAGTATAATAACAATAGGCTTATCAGTATTTCAAGAGAAATAACAAAAATTTACGAAGAAAACATAAGAGGAACAGCAGAAGAATTACTTTTACATTTTGAAAGTAAAAAAGTAAAAGGAGAAATAGTAGTGGTAATAGATAAAGTTTCTAAAAAACACAATGTTAAATTATAACGCTAAAGAAATAGAGAAGAAATGGCAAGATAACTGGAAAAGAGAAAAAACTTATCTTGTGAATAACCAATACAGTTTACCTAAATATTATGTATTGGACATGTTTCCTTATCCTTCTGGAGAAGGACTTCATGTTGGCCACCCTTTGGGTTATATAGCTTCTGACATTGTGGCTAGATATAAAAGACATTTAGGCTATAATGTATTACATCCAATGGGATACGATTCTTTTGGTTTACCAGCTGAGCAATATGCTATACAAACAGGAAAACATCCCGCAGATACTACGGAAAAAAACATTAAAAGATATCGAGAACAACTAGACAGGCTAGGCTTTAGTTATGACTGGTCAAGAGAAATTAAAACTTCAGATCCAAAATTTTATAAATGGACACAAGAATTTTTTATTTTAATGTTCAATTCTTGGTATGATACAAAAGAAAATAAAGCCAAAAAAATAGAAGAGTTAGAAGAAATATTTCAAAAAAAAGGATCTAAAAATATACAAGCATCCTTTACAAAAAAAACAGACTTTTCTGCAAAAGAATGGATTAATTTTAGTGAAGAAAAAAAACAAAACGCTTTAATGAACTATCGAATAGCTTTTTTGTCTGAAGGGGTTGTTAATTGGTGTCCAGAACTTGGAACAGTACTTGCAAACGACGAAGTAAAGGACGGATTTTCAGAGAGGGGAGGACACTTTGTTGAACAAAAAAAAATGGTTCAGTGGAGTTTAAGAATTTCTGCATATGCAGAAAGACTATTAACAGATTTAGAAAAGGTAGATTTTCCCAAATCCCTTAAGGAGCAACAAAAAAATTGGATAGGTAAATCAACTGGCGACATGGTTGTTTTTAAAACTGACAAAAAACACCTTATAAAGGTTTTTACAACTAGACTAGACACTATATATGGTGTAGGGTTTATGGTTTTAGCCCCAGAAAATAAATTGGTTAAAGACCTCACAACACCCGAACAACAAAACGCAATAGAAGCATATGTAAAAACAACAAGAAAGAAAACTGAAAGACAAAGATTAGCAGAAAAAGGGACGCCTACGGGTGTTTTTACAGGGTCCTATGCAATACATCCAATTAACAAACAAAAAATACCCATTTGGATTGGAGATTACGTGCTTAATGACTATGGAACAGGTGCAGTTATGGCGGTTCCAGCAGGAGACCAAAGAGATCATGATTTTGCTAAAGAATTTAAAATAGATATACCTCAAATTTTTGAAAACACAGATTGTACCCACCAAGCATATATAGAAAAAGATGCCAAGCTTATAAGATCGGGTGTTTTAAACGGATTAAACCACAAACAAGCCATTGAAAAAATATCTAAAAAAATGGCTTTTGAAGGACATGCAGAACCACAAACCAATTACAAATTAAGGGACGCTATATTTTCTAGACAAAGATATTGGGGAGAACCTTTTCCTGTTTATTACGATAAAAATACTCCAAAAATTATTAATGAAGAACAGGTTTTATTACCTAAAATAAATAATTTTTTACCTACAGAAACAGGAGAACCCCCTTTAGCAAGAGCAACTAAGGAAGATTGGAATATTTTTAAAGGGGATAGAATGGAGCAAAATACTATGCCAGGGTGGGCGGGATCTTCATGGTATTTTTTAAGGTTTATGGACCCGAAAAATAATAAATCTTTTTGCTCTTTTGAAAACTTAAAGTATTGGAACCAGGTTGATTTATATGTTGGCGGGGCTGAGCACGCAGTTGGACACCTTCTTTATTCAAGGTTTTGGACAAAGTTTTTATATGATCATGGAAAAGTTCCTTTTAAAGAACCCTATAAAAAACTAGTTAATCAAGGTATGATAGGCGCTCCAATTTATTTTTTGTGGCTTAAAAAAGAAAAAGAAAACAACCTGTCTGTTTTTGTAGAAAACACCCACCAACAGGATCCAAAATTCCACATTAAAATACCCTGTCATATTGATTTTGTTACAACAGCCAACAAAGAAGCGCACTTAAACACACAACAAATAATATCTTTTATAAATTGGCGCCCAGAATACAAATCAGCATTATTTGAAATTAATGGTAAAAAGCTAACCCTTAATCAATTAAAAGATGATCAAAGCACTCAATTTAAACTAGTTTTAGAGCAAGGTAAAATGTCTAAAAGATATTTTAATACCATTGACCCTGAAAAAATATGTAATCAATATGGAGCAGATACTTTAAGATGCTATGAAATGTTTCTTGGCCCAATAGAGGAACACAAGCCCTGGAACGTTAACGGAATAAGCGGGGTAAATAATTTTTTAAAAAAAACATGGTCACTAGTCACCAACTTTAACAACGACAAGCCGACAGTTAATGAATTAAAAATATTGCACAAAACCATAAAAAAAATAACGGAAGACATAGATAATTTGTCTCTAAACACAGCTATTTCCACTTTTATGATAGCTATTAATGAGCTTACTAAAATAAAATGTAGAAGTAAAGATATTTTTTCAAAAATTACCATCCTTATGTCTCCTTTTACCCCCCACCTGAGTGAAGAATTATGGAGTGTCTTAGGAAATAGCAATACTGTAACTAACCAAAGCTGGCCTGTATTTAAAGAAGATTATGTTAAGGAATCAGACTACGAATACCCTATATCTTTTAACGGAAAAATGAGATTTAAAATTAAAATGTCCTTAAGCCACAATAAAGAAACGATAGAAAAAAAAGTTTTAAGCGACGAAAGAACGAAAAGGCAAATAAGCGAGAAAGAGGTTAAAAAAATAATAATAGTACCGGGAAAAATAGTTAATATAGTTATTTAGAAAAAAGTGAAAAGTTCAAATCTTCTTTTCTTATTATTTTTTTATAAAAAACAATAACCAACCCAACACTAGAAGAAATGCAAGCGTCTGCAAAATTAAAAACAGGTGGAAAAATTTCCTCTCCAGCTAATCCGAAAGGTGACCAAGCTGGCCAATAAAACTCTAGATGAATCATATCAACTACACAACCCTCTAGAAAACCAGCGTATTGCCCTTCAAAAAGTGAAGAGACACCTGTGTAGCCTACCCAATATTCTATTTCGTCGTTCCAAGATGTTCCAGAATCAAATAGTAAGCCATAAAATAAGTTGTCTATAATATTTCCAACCGCCCCGGCAAAGATAAAAGATGACAAAGTTATTAAACCCCAATGAGCTTTAGATTTAATAAGTTGTAAAATATATTTAGCTATAAAAACCACAGCAAATAACCTGAATACGCCTAAAAAATATTTGCTCATCAACCCCCCAAACGAAAGCCCAAACGCCATGCCCGGGTTTTCAACAAAATCAAATCTTAAAACTCCAATATCAAAAATATTTTCACCTAAGAAAAAGTTTGTCTTAGTCCAAATTTTGAGAAACTGATCTATTAATAAGATCAATAAAATGATGAAAACAGGATAGTACTTTTTAAACAAGAATAATTAGTTTTCAGCTTTTTTAGCCTCAATACTTAAAGTGGCGTGAGGTACCAGCCTCAATCGATCTTTATTAATAAGCTTACCGGTTTTTCTACAAATCCCATAAGTCTTATTGTTAATTCTTATTAAAGCGTTTTCAAGGTTTTTTATAAACTTTTCTGTTCTTGAAGCCAGTTGTGCATTTTCTTCTCTCATTAGCGTTTCTGCACCATCTTCCATCATGTTAAAAGACCTGCTTGTATCATTGGTCCCGTGGTCATCCTTGTGAGAGAGTGAGCCTTTTAAAATCAATAAGTCCTCTCTAGCCTCTCCTAATTTTTTATCTATAATAGCTCTGAACTCTTCGAGTTCAGCATCTCCATATCTGTTTTTTTCTTTTGCCATGACTTTTAATTTAGTTTTTTGATAGAGTATTTTAAATTGTCTTCTTCAAATATGTTTATCCCGCTAACAGAATCCTTAAAAGATAAGTTTTTTGTTAGTGTTTCGGAACAAATATAATTTAAATTGTTATTAATAGCGCTTTTCATTTTTTGATCTGTAAAAACTAGAATTTCAATAAAATCAGTCACCTCTAAACCAAGGTCTTTTCTATTATTTTGAATCTTGTTTACAAAATCTCTAGCCAAGCCCTCTTCTCTTAGCTCTTCCGATATGGAAACATCTAGCGCAACAGTAATAGAGCCGTTACTAGCAATTTCCCAGCCAGGAACATCAGCAGTTATTATTTCTATATCTTCTAAGGATAAATTCACAATAGTTCCATCGGTTAGCATAACTTCTTTAAAATTGGAAGTTTCGAAACTAACGATATCTTCGTTTGACCAAGATGTTACGTTAGTCGCTATTTCCTTCATGTTTTTACCCTGTTTTGGCCCCAAAACTTTAAAGTTAACAATAGCCCTTTTCTTTAACAGTGGATCATTAAAAGAGATTAGTTCTATGTTTTTAATATTTACCTCATTTAGAATAATGTCTTCAACGTCTTCAATGTTTCTTTTAAAAGTGTCGTCTAATGATGGTATTAAGACCCTTTGCAGTGGCTGCCTAACTTTAATTCTTGTAATTTTTCGGAGCCTTAAAATTAATGATGAAACTTTTTGAGCTAGCTCCATTTTACTTTCAAGTTCGACTTTAATTTTTTGTAATTTAAAAACGGGAAAGTCAGCTAGGTGAACAGATTCTTTATGACCAAGGTCTTTAAACAACACATCGCTATAAAAAGGTGCTATTGGAGACATTAAAAGACTTATGTTTTTTAAACAAACAAACAGTGTATCATAAGCAGCTTTTTTATCTTCTGTAAATTCTCCTTTCCAAAAACGTTTTCTGCAAAGCCTTACATACCAGTTGCTGACGTCGTCTATAACAAAAGACTGAATGAGCCTTGCTGCACGCGTTGGTTCATAATCTTCATAAGACTCACCCACTGATTTTATAAGAGAATGAAGCTTGGACAGTATCCAATCATCTATTTCTACTAACTTTTTAGATTTATTAGATTCTACAAATTCGTAATTATCTAAATTAGCATAGAGAGAAAAAAAACTGTAGGTGTTGTGAAGGGTGCCAAAAAACTTTCTGGTAACTTCTTCTATTCCCTCCAAATCAAATTTTAAGTTATCCCATGGTTGTGCATTGGAAATCATATACCACCTGGTTGCATCAGGACCATATTTTTCTAGCGTTTTAAAAGGGTCAACAGCGTTCCCCAGTCTTTTAGACATTTTTTGACCATTTTTATCCAAAACTAAGCCATTAGAAACTACATTTTTATAGGCTACAGAATTTTTGGTCATTGTAGCAATAGCGTGAAGAGTATAAAACCAACCTCTAGTCTGGTCAACGCCCTCAGCGATGAAATCCGCAGGAAAAGCCTTGTTTTCATCAATTAATTGACTATTTTCAAAGGGATAATGCCACTGGGCAAACGGCATAGCCCCAGAGTCAAACCAAACATCAATTAAGTCGCTCTCTCTGTAAAGAGCTTTTCCCTCTTTAGATGATAAAATAACCTTATCAACATGACTTTTGTGTAAATCAAAAAATGCATAATTCTCTTTAGAAAAATCACCCTCTATAAAGTCTTTAAGAGGATTCTTAGTCATGTTTCCCATCTTTATAGAAAAATCTATTTCTTTCTTTAGCTCTTCAACAGAACCAATACACATAACCTCTTTTTTGTCTTCACTTCTCCAAATAGGTATAGGTATCCCCCAAAACCTAGATCTGGACAAGTTCCAGTCATTAGCATTTTCAAGCCAGTTTCCAAACCTTCCAACACCAGTTGAAGAGGGCTTCCAGTTAATGCTTTTGTTAAGTACAACCATATCCTCTTTAAATGCAGAAACCTTAATAAACCACGAGTCTAGAGGATAATAGAGTATCGGCTGATCAGTTCTCCAACAGTGAGGGTAAGAATGTTTGTACTTTTCTACTCTAAATGCTTTGTTTTCTTCTTTTAGTTTGATTGCAATTTCCACATCAACAGATTTCCTGTTTGGATCCTCATTTTTGTAGTATGAGTTTTTTACAAATTTCCCACTTAACTTGCCAAGCCCAGCAATAAACGCCCCTTTTAAATTTACTAGCGGCACCAACTCACCATCTTCATCTTTAACCAGCAAAGGAGGAATGTTGGAATCTTTAGCAACCTTAGCATCATCTGCTCCAAATGTAGGAGCAATATGGACAATCCCTGTGCCGTCTTCAGTAGAAACAAAGTCTCCGTGAATAACTTGAAAAGCATTTTCTTTATTTTCAGCAGGCATAGCCAGCGGAATTAGCTGTTTGTATTTAAGACCAACTAATTCTTCGCCCTTAATTTCTTGTATGACTTTATAAGGAATTTGTTTTTTGTTGTCAACTAATTCCAAAAACTCAACATAAGGACTCGAAAATACTTTTTTAATAAGGTCTTTTGCTAAAACAACTAAAACACTGGCACCCGTATAAAGGTTACATGTTTCAACAATAAGATAATCAACATTTTTATTAACCGCTAAGGCAGTGTTAGACGGAAGCGTCCAAGGAGTAGTGGTCCAAGCCAACAAATAGACATCTTTATTATTATTAACTAGTGAAGTCCCATTTTCCAATAAAAATTGTGCAGTTATTGAGGTGTCTTTAACATTTTTATAACACCCTGGCTGATTTAGCTCATGCGAACTAAGCCCTGTGCCAGCCATGGGAGAGAAAGGTTGAATAGTATAACCTTTATAAATAAGGTTTTTTTCATACGCTTGTTTTAAAAGCCACCAAACAGATTCAATATACTTGTTTTCATAAGTAATATACGGCTCTTGGGTGTCTACCCAATAACCCATTTTATGGGTAAGGTTGTTCCATACATCTGTATAGCGCATTACTGCTTTTTTACAGGCCTCGTTATACTCCTCAACACTTAGGCTTTTTCCAATATCTTCTTTGGTTATCCCCAGCTCCTTTTCCACACCCAGCTCTACGGGCAAGCCATGAGTGTCCCAACCAGCCTTACGGTTAACCTGAAAACCTTTCAATGTTTTGTATCGACAAAAAACATCCTTGATTGTTCTTGCCATGACATGGTGAATACCCGGCAAACCGTTTGAAGAAGGTGGACCCTCGTAAAACACAAAAGATTCCCCACCCCTTCTTTGAGCTACACTTTTTTTAAAAGTGTCGTCATCATTCCATGCCTTTAAAACTTCATCTGCTAAAACGGAAAGCCGTAGCTCTTTCCTCTGTTTAAATACTGCCATAGAAGTTATCTTTTAAATTTTAAACTTAAGTCTGCTTTTTTGTGGCTGTGAAAAATCAATCTATTTTTCTTTTTTGCCCTTAATTTCTTTTGTGTTGTTTCGGGTAATTTAATAACATCGATGCATTCTGGCGAGCAACACTTTTGGTTACTTTTAGAACACTTATCACACTGAATAAAAAGTAAATTGCACTGTAAGTTGGCACAATTAGTATGTTTATCACAACTATCTCCACATTGGTGGCATTTACTAATAACATCGTCGGTGATTCTTTCTCCTAGGCGATCATCAAAAACAAAATTGACACCTTTGAATTTATTTTCTAAGTTGTTTTTTTCTACGCTTTTGGCATAATTAATAATACCACCGTTTAGCTGACAAACGTCTTTAAACCCTTTATGTTTTAGAAAAGCAGATGCTTTTTCACATCTAATTCCACCAGTACAATACAATAACACACTTTCATTTTCTTTCCCTTTTAGCAGGTCTACAACCATAGGCAGCTCCTGTTTAAATGTCACAGACTGAGGAAGAATAGCTCCTTTAAAGTGACCAACTTCGCTCTCATAATGATTTCTCATATCAACCACTACAGCACCATTCTCCATCTTAGAATTCCACTCTTTAGCAGAAAGTTTTTTGCCAATGTTTTTTAAGTCAAAAGTATTTTCTCTTAATCCATCTGCAACAATTTGCTCTTTTACCTTAATGGTTAATTTATAAAAAGACACCTTACTTTTTTTTGCACCAAATTTAAATTCTATGCCCTTAAATAAGTCAAGAGAATTTATAATAGCTTTAAATAACTCTAATTGCGGTTCGGGAATAGAAACCTGTGCATTAATTCCTTCATTAGCCAAGTAAACCCTCCCTAAAACTTTTAATTTACCCCACTCTTCGAATAAAAAATTCCTTAAATTTTGGGTATTCTCTATTTTAACATATCTGTAAAAAGACAAAACCAACCTGTCAAAGTTCTCCTTTTCCAATTCTTTTTCTGCGGTGCTTCGATTAAGCTTGTTATATAATTGAGGTTTTAACATGTATTTACATAAAGAAGGCAAAAGTATAAAAAACATCCCTAAAAAATTTAATTTTATACCTTGATAGCAGTTAAAATAGATTGTGGAGTTAGTAGAAAGAGTATTTAGTAATCAGTTTTTGTTGTTGTTGATTGTTTCAGCCCCAATCATAGTTATAGGATATTGCATCAGGAATAGACCTAACCTTGTTAAAACAATAGCACTTGCCCATTTAAAAAAATCAGATTTTAAGTTCGTTTCTAACAACATAAATGATCAAATAACAAGCGTACTATTTTGGTCTTCACTATTACTGCAAATAATTTTCATGGGAGTTTTTTTGGATGAAACCAATAATTTTTCAACCTGGATTATAGTAGTTATAACCTCATTAATTTTAGGAAAAAGAGCAGTTCTTTTTTTATTTAACAAAATTTTTCAGACGCCAGATCTGTCGGAGGCTTATTTTACATCTTACATTGTTATGGTAATTCACTTAGGCTGGCTTACAGCTCCGATACTTTTAACCAAGATAACCTATCTTTCTTACCTATCATTAAGCAACATAGATACAATTAATATTGTTGTTGGTTTTATTGTTTTGAGCTACCTTTTTTACAGATTTTTCAAGTTATTATTTGACGCCTTCCAAGAAAAAGTTTCTTTTTTACACATAATTTTTTACCTTTGCACACTTGAAATTTTACCAATGGTATTAATTTTAGACTTTCTAATTAATTGAAAGAATTTAGTATTTAACTTTTAAAATAGGTGTAAATGAATATTAAATCCATCCTTGTTTCTCAGCCGAAACCGAAAAATGATAAGAATCCTTTTCATGATTTGGCCAGTAAGCATTCCTTGAAAGTAGACTTCAGATCTTTCATACACGTAGAAGGGGTTCCGTCCAAAGAATTCAGACAGCAAAGAATAGACCTAAGCAATTATTCTGCTGTCATCTTCACTTCAAGAATGGCCATAGACCATTATTTTAGAATGGCAAAAGAAACAAGATTTACTGTTCCTGATCAAATGAAGTACTTTTGTGTTTCAGAAGCTGTAGCATATTACCTTCAAAATTATGTAGTATACAGAAAGAGAAAAATTTTCCACGGGAAACAAACGTTTAAAGACCTAATGGAACTGGTTGTAAAACACAACGGAGAAAGGTATCTTGTGCCATGCTCTGATATACAAAGAAAAAACATTCCAGACCAGCTTGAGAAAAATCAAATTAATTTTAAAAATGCAACACTCTATAACACTGTTTGTAGTGACCTTTCAGATTTAAAAGACGTTAAATATGATATTTTGGTTTTTTATAGCCCATCAGGTATACAGTCACTCATTAAAAATTTTCCAAAATTTAAACAAAACGAAACAAAAATTGCAGCATTTGGCCCTACCACTGTTCAGGCTGCTGAAAAGGCAGGACTTAGAATTGACATCAAAGCTCCAATGCCAGGCGTGCCATCAATGACTATGGCGATTGAAAAATACATTAAGTCAGAAAAAACACCCTAATTAGTCACAAGGAATAGATACTTTAGCGCTGTAAGATGTTAAACCCAAAAAACATACTTAAGGATAAGGAAATAATTTCAAAGCTATTTAAAAAAGGAAAAAAGGAAAAAAGCGCACCTGTTTTATTACTTTCAGTAAATAATGACTTTGAGACTGTTTTATTTTCCGTCTCTAAAAAAAATATTCCAAAAGCTGTAGATAGGAACAAAATAAAAAGACAAATGCGAGCAATTTTTTTCAATAACAGACATTTACTTAATAACATTAAGAATCCCAAAGCAATGGCATTTATTTATTTAAACAACATAACAGTTGAATACTCAGTCCTGGAGAAAAGTATGAATACCGTTTTAAAAAACACCAACTGAAATGAAAAGTATTAGAACTTTAATATTGTTATTACTAACACTTGCCATTACTTCAAGCCAAAAAACAGATACTGACTACTTCGAAATAAGTAAAAACTTAAAATTAGTATCTTCTATATATGAAAAAATAAACACTCATTACGTAGATGAAATAATACCAGGACGGGTAATGAAAAAAGGCATTGACGCCATGTTAAAGTCCTTAGACCCATATACAGTTTACATTTCCGAAGAACAAATAGAAGATTTTAGGTTTGCCACAACGGGAGAATATGGAGGAATAGGGGCCACCATAAAAAAAAGAGACAAAAAGACTTTAGTTTCTGAACTTTATGAAAACTCGCCAGCCAGTAAAAACGGGCTAATAGCAGGCGATGAAATAATATCAATTGACGATATTTTTCTCTTCAACAAGTCTCTAGAAGAGGTGGGTAATTTATTAAAAGGCCCTGCAGAATCAGTGACCAAGATAAAATTATTAAGAAGGGGTATAGAAATCATAAAGGAGGTTAAAAGAGAAAAAATACAAATTCCATCGGTAAATTTTGCTAAAAAAATTAATAATAGTACTGGAATGATAAAACTAACTTCATTCACCAACACTGCTTCATCAGAATTCAAAAAAGCACTTTTAAATCTTCAAAAAGATAATATAGATAATTTAATTATTGATTTGCGATCTAACGGAGGTGGATTACTAAATGAAGCAGTTAAAATCGTTAATTTTTTCGTGCCAAAGGGCCAAGAAGTAGTAAGCACGAAAAGCCGACTTAAAGAAATGAATCGTTCTTATATTACGCAATCATTGCCAATTGCAGAAGGTTTAAACTTGACAGTCTTAGTTGATGAATATTCTGCCTCAGCAAGTGAAATAGTTGCAGGTAGTCTTCAAGACCTGGACAAAGCTGTTATTATTGGTAATACTAGTTTTGGAAAAGGACTGGTTCAACAAACCAAGCCGGTAAGTTTTGGAGGACAAATAAAACTAACGGTTGCTAAATATTATACACCAAGCGGAAGATGTATACAAAAGCTAGACTACTCATCCATGCAAGGAAATTCTAAAGAAATTGAAGACAGCTTGGTTAAAAAATTTAAAACTAAAAACGGCAGAGAGGTTACCGACTCAAGAGGTGTTGAACCAGACATAAAAGTAGAACCTGAATATTTTAGCGCTATTACAGAAACATTAATTTTAAAAGATGTGATTTTCGATTTTGTCAATCAAACCATTGCTTTTTATGATTCCTTAGGGTTAAACCCCAACACTTTTATACTTCCAGACTCTGCATACTCTTCATTCATTAAGCTAGCCCAAACAAAAAATATAAACTATGAAACCGAGTCAAGCCTTCAATTAAAAGAGTTTAAAAAAATCGCCAAAAAAGAAAAGTTTATTGATGAAAATAAAGAAGTTTTTACGCTTTTAGACAGTGTTTTTAAGAGCAATTTAAATTTGGATCTAAAGAAAAACAGATCAGAGATACAGTTTTTCATTGAAAACGAAATGGTTTCTAGGAAATACTTCCAAACAGGAAGAATGGAAGCCTCTATCAAAAAAGATCCTTATGTTAAAAATGCGATTAAAATTCTAAGTAGCAAATCAGAGTACAATAAAATACTAAGCATTACCCAGTAATACTTTGCTAAGTCAAAACACCCATAGAAGACTTTATATATTTTTTATATCATGCCTTTTATTTAGTATAAGTTTAGGAAAGTTTCCGATGAGCATTTCTTTAATTGGATTATTTTTTAATTGGACTCTAGAATTAGACTTTAAAAGAAAGTGGCAAAACATAAAAGAAAGAAAATACCTAACTCTCTTTTTATCCGGTCTTTTTCTAATTGAGTTATTATGGCTCTCCTTAAGCGAGGAACTACAAATAGGATTAAATGTGCTTAGAATTAAACTCCCGCTTCTTTTATTGCCAATGATTATAGGATCAACAAAAAGTTTTAAAGCAAAAGAGTGGAGAGCAATTATAACAGCTTTTTTTGTTGGAATACTGGTAAGTACAGTTTGGGTTTATTTAGTAAGCATAGATTTGCTACCTACCAAAAAAAATTCAGGAACCATTAGAGACGCTTCAATTTTCATGTCTCACATAAGGTATTCGGCACTATTATCACTTGCTCTTATTTTGGCTCTTTTTATTGGGATTAAAAAATGGGTTAATTCTTTTTTTTGTTATTCTCTTGTCTTTTGGCTACTATTTTTAATTATTAAATTTTCTACGTTAACCGCAGTTTCAGGTCTTTTTGTAGCGCTAATTACAGGGTTTTTATATTGGCTTAAAACGGAAAAGCAATCCAATAAAAAAATTGTTTTAGCAGTTGCAACAATATTATTTTTATCTATAGCAGGGTATTTGTCACTAGTTATAAAAGATTTTTATCATATCAACAATAAAAAAAGATCAAATCAAACATATAGCTTAAACGGCGAAAAGTACTTTCATAATTTTAAAAACAATACTACTGAAAATGGTTATTATTTGTGGGAAAATATAGCTCCAAAAGAGCTCGAAAAGGAATGGAATAAAATAAGTAGTTTAAATTTTAAAGGAAAAGATAAAAAAGGACAAAAACTAAAACCCACGCTCTATCGTTTTTTAACCTCCAAAGGCCTAAATAAAGACTCCGTCGGCTTGTCCAGAATTACCAAAAAAGAGATTGAATTAATTGAAGGGGGATCAACCAGTATAATTACTTATAATAATTTTGAAAAAAGAATAAGATCGCTTCTTTACGAATTGGAATTTTCAAATAGAAATATTAATAACCAAACCATGAACCAAAGGTTTGTTTTTTGGCAAGCGGGGAAAGATATTTTTTTAAGCAAACCATTTTTAGGTTTTGGTCCGGGGGGAGTAAAGAAGGAATACAAAAAATATTATAGCAAAAACAAAACAGTTTTAACAAAAAACAATCAATTATTAGCACACAATCAGTTTATTACACAGTTTATTAATTTGGGATTAATTGGAGGGGCAATTTGGCTTTTACTTTTGCTTTACAGCTTCGTTAAGGTAAAAAAAGACATAATGATTTTATTTATTTCTTACACAGTCTTAATGTTTTTTATGTTTATGTCAGACGACATGTTAGAGGTTCAAGCGGGGGTAACTATCTTTTCTTTATTTGGAACCATGATGATTTTTTATCAGCCTAATTCTTCTTGATTTAAAAATGCTACTAGTTTTTTTACTGCTATTCCCCTATGGCTAATTTTATTTTTTAAACCTATTGACATTTGAGCAAACGTTTCGTTATATCCATTAGGCCTAAAAATGGGATCGTAGCCAAACCCGTCACTTCCCTTTTTTTCTTTCAGAATATCTCCATTAACACCACCTTCAAAAAAATATTCTTTGCCATTTAGTATTAATGCTATTACTGTTTTGAATTTCGCTTTTCTGTTGCGAATACTATACAGCTCTTTTAAAACTTTTTGCATATTATTTTCCGAGCTACATGACGGACCCGCATACATAGCAGAATAAACTCCAGGCCTATTGTTTAAAGCTTCTATTTCTAAACCAGTGTCATCTGAAAAACAGCTTAAGCCAGTTTTGTCGTAAACATATTTGGCTTTTTGTAGAGCATTTTCTTTTAGAGTAATTCCTGTTTCTGGAATTTCCTCATTTATGCCCAAATCTTTAAACCCAACAATTTTAAAACTTTTAATTGCAGCATTAATTTCTTTTAACTTATTAGGGTTACCAGTGGCAAAAACAATTTTATTAAATTTCATAAATATGGGTTACTTTACAAATATAAGACTAGAGTAACAGTCTTTGGTTAATAATTTGAAGACAATCACTTTCAAACTTAAATAACCTATATTAAATTTGATGAAATGAAAAAAGTAGCGGTTATAGAGGGTGGATATAGTAGTGAAAAAGCGATTTCTATTAAAAGTGCGAAGACTGTATTTGACAATCTGGATAGAGCCAAGTTTAATCCCACAAAAGTCTTAATAGATGAAAATGAATGGACTGCTTATGATGAAGACGGAAGGTATCCTATTGATAAAAATGACTTTAGTTTCATTAAACAGAATAAGAAGCAAAAGTTCGATTATGCTTTTATTGTAATACACGGAACCCCAGGAGAAGATGGAAAACTGCAAGGCTATTTAGACATGGTTGGAATTCCATACAATACCTCTTCTGCAGCGATAACAGCTCTTACATTTCAGAAATTTCATTGTAATCAATTTTTAAAGAATTTTGGAATAAATGTTCCAGAAGCTGTATTAATAAAGCCGGATGATGAAATTAATGAGTCACAGATAATAGAAAAACTTAACTTACCTTGTTTTGTGAAGCCAACAGACGGAGGCAGCAGCTTTGGGATTACAAAAGTTAAAAAAGAAAATGAAATATTACCAGCTATAAAAGTAGCGTTTGAACACGGAACTGAAATAGTTGTGGAAGAGAACATTGAGGGCAGAGAAGTTACTTGCGGGGTTTATAGAGACAAAGAAGGAACTAAAGCACTTCCTATCACTGAAATTATATCCGAAAATGAATACTTTGACTACGACGCAAAATACAAAGGAAAGTCCAAAGAGATAACCCCAGCTAAGTTAGATGATGAAATGACCAAAAACATTAAAAAATTAACAAAGAAAATATATGGTGTTTTAGGAATGAAAGGGATTGTCAGAATAGATTATATAATTTCTAAAGAGAATATTCCGTATTTAATTGAAATTAACTCTATACCCGGAATGAGCAAAGAAAGTATTGTGCCGCAGATGTTAATTAAAGAAAGTGGTAGTCTCATAAAATTATTATACAATAAAATATATTAAAAAATGTTTAACCGAGGTTTTCTTTGATAATCTAATTATTATTGTTAAGAATTTAGATTGTTGTAAAGAATAATTAATCAATTTTTAATATTGCTATGAAAAAAAATGATACTTATAAAGAGAATTTTAAATTTTCCCAAAGTCAAGTTGTAAAATTTTGTTCATTAATCGGCGATTTAAATCCAATTCATTTGGATGAAGATTTTGCAAAAAAAACAAGGTTTAAGAAAACCATTTTACCAGGGTTTTTATCAGGATCTATCTTTTCAAAAACATTAGGAATGAAATTTCCAGGAACTGGTACAATTTATCTTTATCAATCTATGAAGTTTTTAAAGCCAATGTTTACAGAAACAATTTACACAGTGTATTTAAAAATATTAGACATAGATTATGAAAAAAAAATTGCATTAATTTCAACAGAGATTTACCATGACAAAGAAAAGTTTATAGAAGGGAGAGCGAGAATAACAAATAAAAAAATAAAATGATAATAAACGAACCAGAAATACACCCAACAGCAAAAATACATCCAACAGTAATTTTTGATGGAAACAATATTAAAATTTCTAAAGGAGTTGTCATAGGGGCTTTCTGTGTAATTAGTGACGATGTCGAAATCAAAGAAAATGCCCACATACATAACAGCGTTACAATTGGAACAGAAGCCCAACACTCTCTAAATAATAATTTTTCAACTTATAAAAAGAAAATTATTATTGGAAAAAACACAGTAATAAGGGAATACGTAACAATTCATAAACCGACAGAAAGTGGACTTACAGAAGTTGGAGACAATTGCTATTTAATGGCAACAAGCCATGTTGCCCATGATTGTGTTTTGGGAAAGGGTGTGGTTTTGGGAAATAGCGCCAATATAGGCGGTCATACAAAAATTGAAGACTATACTTTTCTATCCTTGAACTCTTCAATTCACCAATTTTCTAAAATAGGACCCTTCTGTTTAGTAGCTGCAAATGCTTTTTTTAAAGGTTTCAGTCCACCAGGTTTGATTTGGGCAGGAGTCCCTTCAAGCCCTATTAAAGTAAATGAGCGAAACCTATTAAAAAATGTATTAAACCACAAAAAGAGGGAAATAATATTAAATGATGCAAATAAATTTATTGATAGTTATAAAAAAAAGATTAAATGAAATATAAGGTTGGTATTATTGGTTGCGGAGCAATTTTTCCAAGACACCTGGAAGGAATACAAGAGAATAAAAACTTTACACTTAAGGCAATATGCGATATACAGAAACCCTTGGTTTTAAATGAAAGCAAAAGACTTAATGTAAGCGGCTACACAGACTATATAAAAATGATTAAAAATGAAGATCTAAATTTAGTAGTCATTTTATCTCCCAATTCTTTACACCTTGAACAAGCATTAAATAGTTTAAGAAATGGACTTGAAATATTAATTGAAAAACCAGTAAGTTTTAACACGTCTGATTTAAATAAAATAATAAAGGCGTCAATAAAACATAATAAAAATGCATATTGCGTTTTGCAGGTAAGATTAAATCCCGTTGTTAAAATCGTCCAAGAAGCACTCCAAAAGAACCTATTAGGAACTATTAGAGGATTTTCTTTTACCCAGCGATGGCAAAGACCATTAGAGTATTTTTCAGGATGGAGAGGTGTTCCAGAAATCGGAGGTGGGTCATTATATGAAGTAGGAATACATTATTTAGACATTTTGCAGCTCCTTTTAGGCCTTCCGAAAAACATCATTTGCTCAAAAGTATATACCACCAAACACAAAAAATCTCAGATTGAAGATACAGTATATGCAATTTTAGATTATGGAGATTTTGGAGGGACCATAGAGTCAACAATTGCAGCAGAACCTAAAAACATAGAGAGCTCAATCTCTATATTAGGCTCCAACGGGTATGTTAAGATAGGAGGAAAAGCTTTGAACGTAATAGAGTCAGCAAGCTTTTTAAGCCATGAAGCAGAAAAAATTTTTAACAATATAGTTAAGTACAATCCCCATAGCACAATGCCTAATTCTTATGGTTCTTATTATGGGTCTTGTCCTAATCACCCTGAAGTTTACAAACATATTTATAAGTTTAAAGTGCAAGAAACTCAAAACGCCATAAAGATGATTGAAGACATTTATAAAGCAAGCAATATTTATTATTAATGTCACTATGAAATCAGAAAAAAAAGACATAGTTGTTATTGGCTCTATGCTATCAAATGATGTCATTTTGGCATCACATTTATTAAGATACGGCTACAAAACTATAGTTGCAAGACCAAAAGCTGAAGAAGTTATAATTGAAAACTCTATTACAAAAACCCCGAAAGATCTAATATTTTATTACAATAATAAGTTTCAACTATTAAAAACACTATATAACACTAAAATAATTATTTGTATTAGTGGAGCAATTCTTCTTTATTTAAAGCAATTTTTTTTGATTTATCCTTTTTTAAGGTTGCCAAAATTTATTAATATACCTACAGGATCAGACTTTACAGAACTTGCAACAGAAAACTCTATAAGAGGATATCTTTACAGAAAAGTTTTAAGAAGAGCTAAAGTTAATTTAATAGGGACATATCCGAACAAAATTAAAACCTTAATAAAGTTAAAGAATATAAATTTTCATTTTTCAAGATTTCCATACAAAACAAATGAAAATAAAAAATTATTAAAAGTGTTAAAAAAAGAATCTCCAATAATTTTTTTTCATCCTTCAAACATTGATTGGAATGCTGATAATGTAAAAAGTAGAAACTCAACAAAAGGTAGTAATAAATTTATTAAGGCTTTTATAAAAGCCTTAAAAGATGGCCTTAATGCGAAGTGTATAATTCTTGATAGGGGAATTGACAAAGAAAAGGCAAAACTAATAATTTCAAAATCTGGAGCTTCTGAGCACTTTATTTGGAAAGAAGATCTTTCTAGAGAGGAATTCTTTACACAAGTTCAACAATGTGATGTTGTTGTAGATCAATTTAGCGGAGGAGCCTATGGAGGAATAGCTGTTGAATCGATGTCTTACGGAAAACCAGTTTTTTGTCACATCCATAAACCATCTGCTAGATTATTATATTTTGACGACCTCCCCCCTGTTTTTAATTGTTATTCGGAAAAGCAAATTTACAAAGCATTGCATCTTTGTCAAGACAGGGAGTATCTTTATAAAAAAGGAAAACAATCACAAGATTGGGCCTATAGAAATCATAACTGGAAATTTTATCTCATTCAAATAAATTTGTTTTTTGATATTTTAACAGAAAATTCAAAATCAAAATTCTTACTTGAAAATATAGATGAAAATTAAAATTTTCTAATTCAAATAAAATACAACGTATAAAGCGATGACTTATTTACTTGAACACATCAACACAGATGATATTAATTGTGAAAAGTATTATAATTTTTTAAATTCAGGAGTTCATCAAACATTTTTTTGGAAAGAGGTTAGCAAAATTAAGAAAGAAAAAATATGGATATGTCGAGCAGTAAATAATCAAAACAAAGAAGAAACTAATATTTTAGGAACTTTTACCAAGGAACTTTTCGGATTAAAAAACCTGAGAGTAACAGATCTAAAACTACCAGAAAATGGTCCAATATTGTTTTTACATAATTTTTTAGATATGATAAATAGTCAAAACTTTATAAATGTAGAAATAACTTTTAGTAAAAATTCAACTTATTTTAGTCAAGAGCAAATAAAAAAAATAAACATTCAAAATTTTAAAAATAAAAAACTCACAACATTATTTGTTTCATTAAATGAGTCCAAAGAAGAGATTTTTTCCAGATTCTCATCCTCCACTAAGAAAAAGATAAAAAGAAATAAAGCAAAGTTCAAAGCAGAAAAAATAGACGGACCTACATTCTATAAAATTTATAAAAAAATGGAATCTTTAAATGGTAGAATCTTTAATTTAAGCGATAATCTAATAGAAAAATTTTGGCAAATAGAAAAACCTTTTTACAATTACTATGTTTTAATTGATGAAAATAAAACTCATCTGGCATGTTTAGGCATGTATAATTTAAATGGAGTATCAACTGAAATAGCATCTTCAATGAACCCACATTGTTTTCAAGCAAAAATACCAGCTCAACATATTTTACATTGGTATTTATTTCTCGAAGCAAAAAGAATGGGAATGAATACCTTTGATTTAGCTAACGTAGAGCTCTATCCAAGAACAAAAAAGGAGGAAGGCATAAAACAGTTTAAAAGTAGCTTTGGAGGAATAGCTAAAGATTATAATATGTTGTATAAACAGCACAAAATTCTAAATTCATTGGTTTTATTAAAGAAAAATGTTAAAAAAGTTTTTTAAAAATTCATTAATAATTTCACTTTCAGAAGTTTTGGTTCAGCTAAAAGGTTTGATATTTATCCCTCTTTTAACCAATGAGTTTGGTCCCTTAGATTACGGAGTTTGGACTCAAGTTTCTGTTTTAGTTTCTTTGTTTTTGCCTCTGACTATAGCGGGAACAGATTCTTCTTTCATCAGATTCGTTCCAGGGCTTAAAGAAAAACCATCAAAAAAAATTTTTGTTGGATGGTTAATCATAATAACACTTTCTACAGTTATTATTTGCTTTTTTTATAAATTTTTTCATATTCATATTTTTACAATCTTTTTTGGAAATCAAAAAGTGATTAATGAATATTATTTACCGGCTATATTTTTGATTGTAAATAGTGTTTATTTACAAGCGTTTATTACCTGGTATAGGACCATCAATAATGCCAAAATGCTTGCATTCATAAAAACTACTCAAGCGGTTTTTCTGACAATTGCATTATGCTTGATGTTTTTTACAGGAAAAGGAGTTCTTTCGTTAGTTTATTATACTTTATTGGCAGAAACGACGCTATTATTTATAATCATTTTATGCTTTATAATTAAAAATGGAATAAATAAACCAGACTTCAGTTATGTGAAAAAGTTTTTTTACTTCGGCCTGCCTTTAATACCACTTTCTTATACTACTTGGGGATTAAATTATGCTGATAGACTATTTCTGGTTAAATATTGTTCACTTGAAGATGTGGGGGTTTACAGCTTAATGTATAGTATAAGCTATATTTTTATTGCTATTTTCATTAACCCCATATGGGTGTTGTATCCAGCTAAAGCAGCAGAGCTAAATAATTCGGGATTGAGAAAAGAACTACAACAATTTTTTGAAAAAATATGCGGATCTATGATTTATTTTACCTTTCCTTTGGTGCCTTTAATCACAATCTTTGCGGAACCATTATTAAGTATAATTATATCAAAAGAATTTTTAAATAATTGTGATATTATATTCTATATTATAGGAGGATATATTCTACATATGCTGGGAAGCTTTTATTTATTTAGCTTCGAGTTAATAAATAAGCAATATATGTCAACAATTGCAGGTCTAATAACGGTCTTTATAAATGTGAGCTTAAATTTTGTTATTATTCCTAATTATGGAATTTTTGGAGCAGCGATTACAACTTTTATAGCTTATTTCTTACAATTTTTATTTGCAGTAATTTTTGTAGAAAAAAACAAGTTGCTACAAAGCAACTATTTGGGTGGGTTAAAAATTCTATTGGCTTCGTTCTTTTGTTGGCAAATAGCTTGTTTTTTAAATGAAGCAATAAATGTTGAAATTGTAATCTTAAAAGCCATTTTAATTTCTTTTATAACTTTGATAGTATACGTAATAATAACTATGTTTTTAAAAGTAGTAGATGCTAGGGAGATAATTTCTAATATTAAATATTTTCTACAAAAATGAAAGGAAAGGTTTATCCACATATTAAATCAACCCTAATAAAGGAAACAAAAAAACCACTCGGCTTAAATATTCTTGAAATAGGAGCAGGCGGATGTCAGTACAAGGAAATATTTAAAAATCATAAATACACCTCTACGGACATTAAAGAATCTCCTAACTACATAAATGATATTGATGTTTTTTGCGATGCTCATGATTTGTCAAATTATTTTAAAACACAAAAATTTGATTTAGTTTTTATAGTTGCATCACTATATTTAATGAATTCACCCATTAGGGTTTGCAAAGAGGTTAATAAAATTTTAAAAAAGGATGGTGTTTTTTTAGTATTTGACTATCCACCACATATCCAAAAAGACTTAATGAAAAGACACTTTAAAAATAATATTTATATAAACATCCCTTGTTGGAGTTATGACCAATTACGAATAATACTAAGCGGAACAGGTTTTTGCCTTATTAAAAACAAAAGTGTCATTTCTCAAAGAGTACGATTTCACTTAAATTATGATAGATTCAATTCTTGGCTAATAATTAAATCAAAAAAAAAGTAAAATGACATTAAATTTTGGAATAATTGGATGTGGAAGAATAGCACAAAGACATGTAGAACACATTAAAAACTAATGAGAGAGAATTTAAAATTAGTTGTAATTATAATGGATAGTTTAAGTTCTATTGCAGAAAAAGGTGAGATTACAGAAAGGTATTATAATCCTGAAAATTTATTTTCTGAAGTCACCATCATTATACTCAAGAAGGATAACCCAGAGAAGAAAATTATTCAAAAAATGACGGGGACAGCAAAATTAAATATTTATACTTTTCCAATTTCTAAACTTCAAAAAATTTTAGGTTGGCTTCCTTTCGGTTTTTTCTTTTTTAACAAAAAACCACTTAAAGTAATCGACATACACAAACCAGACGTGATAAGATGTCACGGATATTTGGAAAATGTAATACTTGCAAATAATATTTATGAAAAAAGAAAAATCCCCTACATTGCATCAATTCATATAAATCCTGATGTAAACACATGGAATAAGGGCTCTGGATTAATTAACAGGGCTTTTGGCTTACTTTATAGCAGAAAAATTAGAAAAGCCCTTTCTTGCGCAGCAAAAGTTCTCCCAGTTTACAAACCAATAATAGCATATACTGATAGATTAAGATTAAATAATGTAGAAGTAGCATATAATGTTTTAAATCCCAGTAATTTAGTTAGAAAAACTAACTACAATATTTTTGATATTGTCAAAATTGTTTCTGTTGGTAGAATTTTCAACCTAAAAAACCCTATAAACATTATAAAAGCGATAGAGAGATTTGATAATGTAGAATTTCACATTTATGGAGATGGTCCTTACAGAGAAAAATTGAATGAATATGTATCTTTAAAAAAACTAAATCATAGGGTAAAGTTAATTAAGTCGATTTCAAATGATAAACTTTGTAAATTATTACACACTTATGATCTTTTTGTAACTCATTCTGAGCATTTTGAGATTAGCAAATCTGTATTAGAGCCATTATTAATTGGACTGCCAATTATATTAAACAAGAGAAAAGGTCCCAATGCCCCAGAGTTATTGGATGCAGGAGTATTATTAGTTGAAGACTCCAAGGAAGGATATAAAGATGCTATAGAAAAATTAATTTTAAATCAAAAAGAAAGAGAACATTATGGAAAAAGATTGCATGAATATGGTTTAAAACACTTTTCCCCAAAAAAAACAGAGGCAAAATATGTTCGAATATATAAAGAAGTCCTGCAATAAATATTATTATGACAATTAACGACTTTAAAATTCTAAATAAAGGAAACTCTCCAAATAATTACGGAGAATACAAAGGCTCCATGTCAAATCACGATTTGATTTATGAAAATGTAGTTGATGTTTTATTAAAACAAGTGCAAATTACAACAAAGATGTTTGATGGTCTAAAAACAGTTGAAATTATTGAAAAAATTTATGGTGAAATCAACAACTAAAAATATTGGTAAAAAAAATTTCTTGGGTCTAAACCGATAGAAGCTAATCGTATTAAAATCTACGATTAAAGGCTTAAAAAAGTCAAGAAAAGTATAAAAATATTTAAATTTACAAAATGCTTAATAAGATTAATAAAGTTCTCAACAATAAGAAAATCTTAAGAAAAATTTCTAAACAAACTAATTTTAAAAATAATAAAAGATTTTTTATTTTATCTTTTGATTGTGACAACTCAGAAGATCCAAATGCTATATTATCATTCTTGCCCTTTTTAGAAAAAAACAATGTACCTGCAGTATTTGCTGTTCCAGGAATGAATTTACTAGAGAACCAAAAAAAATACAAAGAGATACATTCATGTGGCTATGAATTTATTAATCATGGATTTCTAAAGCACGTAAACCCCACTAACAGCAAGTCAATAACATTTTACAACGAGATGTCAAAAGAGGATGTAAGAAACGATATTATAAATGGCCATAACACTATAAAGAAAGTTTTGAATTATACTGCAAATGGCTTTAGAGCTCCTCATTTTGGATATGTACAAAACAAATCAGACCTTTCCTTTTTATATGAAACAGTAGCGAATTTAAATTATACATACTGCACAACAACAATGCCTGATTATGCAATTAAGAACGGAAGTATTATAAAAGTTTCCGAAAAACTTTTTGAGTTTCCTCTTTCGGGCCAGTACAATTTTCCATACAGAATACTTGATTCTTACACAAGTTTTTATAAAAGAAAAAACAAGGCAGCAGGAAAAAAAAAATATATAAAAAATCTAAAGAAAGCAATAAACTTTTATGCTGATAACAAATTAGCCTGCATATTAAATTACTATGTTGATCCATCACATATTCTAGATTTTGAAGATTTTTTTCAAACTCTATTGTATGCAATAAAAAAAGGTTTTAAAATGTCTAATTATTCACAAATAATAAATCCTTATGATCAAGAATAAAAAAATAGTTATTACTGGAGGTGCAGGCGCAGTCGGAAGTAATCTTTGTCATGAACTAATTAAGTACAATAATAAAATCTTAATTATTGACAATTTTATTTCTAGCAGAGTTAGTAATATTCCAAAGAACCCTTTAGTGAGCTATATTGATATTTCAATACTTGACCCCAATTGTTTCAATGCAATTATAAACTTTAACCCGTCTTACATGTTTCATTTGGCAGCTTTTTTTGCAAATCAAAACTCAGTTGACAACCCTGAAATAGATTTAGATATAAATATTAAGGGGACAATTAAATTACTCCAAATAGCAGAAAAATTAAGTATCGATAAGTTTATTTATACCAGCTCTTCGTGTGTTTATGGAAAACAAAATGGCGAACTGGTTGAAAGTCTTAGAATTGGGGAACTAGATACACCTTATGCTATATCAAAATATGCTGCAGAACACTATTGCAAGTTTTGGAATAGCTATTATAATGTTCCAACTATTATATTAAGATTGTTTAATTCATTTGGTCCCTGGGAGCACCCCGGAATATATAGAAATGTAATACCAAACTTTTTTGAATTAGCCTTAGATAAAAAGCCACTAACTATTACTGGAAGCGGCGAGGAAACAAGAGACTTTAATTATGTTGAAAATACAATATCAGGATTAATAAACGCAGCAGAAAGTGATAAAAAAAATGCAGAAATATATAATATAGCAGCAGGGGCTGAGATTCGAATTATCGATATGGCAAAAAAAATAAATGATATTACATCAAACAATTCAGGGATTAATTTTTTGCCTAAAAGAAAATGGGACAATATACAATTTAGAAAAAGCAATATTGAATTAGCGAAAAAACAAATCAAATATAGACCACAAATTGACTTTAATAAAGGTCTTGAAAAAACATACGAATGGTTTAAATCAAAAGACAGTTTAAATGAATAAACCTTTAATAAAGTTTATAGCATTCTCTTTTTTACCAAAACTTGAGGCGGAGTCGATTTTAAATTTCAAAATAATCAAACAATTAAGTAAAAAAAACTTTTATTGGGAGATATTTTCTATCCAAAATAAAAGAAATTTAGGTCTCCAAGAGTATAAACCGTTACTAAATAACAACATTTCTTTCTATGAAATCAAAGAGGATGACCATATGTTTAAAAAATTAGTATCAAAGTATTTAAATAGATTTTTCCTAATTCCTGATAGTTTTACTTTATATTTTTTTGCATTAGTTAAATTATTCAAAAAATCATCAAAATCATTTGATATTATTTTTTCGTGGTCTTCACCTAATTCAACAACATTGTTTGCAATGTATTTAAAAAATAAATATAATAAACCTTGGATTGCTCATTTTAGCGATCCTTGGACAGACAACCCCTACGTCAAAACAAAATATAATTATTTAACAAAAAAAATCAATTTATATTTGGAAAAACAGGTAATGAAAAATGCAAATTATATTGTTTTTACCACTGAAGAAACAAAGGATTTATGTATGGGTAAATATCCAAAAGAATTGAAACAAAAAGCAGTGGTAATCCCACACTCTTATGATCTTGAGTTATACTCAGACACACAATATTACAATAAAAAATTAATAATAAGGTATATAGGAAGTTTTTACAAAAACAGAACTCCAGTTGCTTTATTAGAAGCTTTAAAAAAAATTAAAGAGAAGACATCTAATTTAAATTCGTTACTTAGCTTTGAAATCTACGGTCCATCTAATATTAATTTTAATTTAAATAGGGCAATAGGTAAATACAACCTTCAAGATATTGTAGTCCACAAAGGAGAAGTTAATTACAGTGAAAGCATAAAATTGATGACAACAGCAGATGTGCTAGTGAATATAGATGCACCTTCAAATATTAATGTTTTCCTAACTTCTAAAGTTGTAGAATATCTAGGTTCTAAAAAGCCTATATTATCTATATCTTCCAGAAAAGGCTCTACAGCAAGGTTCATGGATGAAATAAATGGAGATATTGCTGAACACCATGAAACAGCTAAAATTATAAAATATTTTGAAAAATATTTATACCAAAAAAAATCAAACACTTTAGAAGCTAAAGTCAATAATTCTGTTTTCAAAAAGTATGCATCAAAGAATATATCATTGGAATATGATTTAATATTAAAAAAATGCCTTAACTAAATAATAAAAATTATCAACAAACTTTATACCAAAATTTAAGAATAGCTTGAATATCCTTTCGTGCACTAAAATAATTATTTAAAAATTGAAGAAAATAGAAAACCCGTTCAGAGTTTTAGCTTGATATTTTTATAAAGAAAAATACTACAAAAGTAAGATATCATTTTTAATAGATATGCTTGTATCGAATTTAACTACCGCCTTAAATATTTCTAATTAGAGTCTGATATAATTGATATTTACAAGAATTATTAAATTATAGTAAATAAAAATTCATTGACAGTTAATATTTATTATAATTTAGCTAATAATCCTTTGAATGAAACAAAAAATAAATTTAATCTCTCCAAATCTAATTGTATTAAGAGATGACTTATTTACAACAGGCGTAGTTTATATGCCAATAGGCATGGCATATTTAGCAAGTAGTTTTCGTTCTAATAATTTCAAGCCTAATGTAATAGATTCTTTTGGTGAGAGCCCCAATCAAATTAATATTTATGGTAAATTTATTAGTAGAGGACTTCTTGTAGAAGAGGTTTTAAATAGAATAGAAGTAGATTCTATTGTAAATTTTGTTTATGCTCCTAATTTGACCTGTCACGGTTCAACAGTAGAAATAATTAAGGCTATTAACTCTAAATTCCCAAATATTCCTACAGTAGTTTTTGAAAACACCCAAGCAGTAACTGCGTATTCCTTAAGACACCTTTCCAAGGAATTCTTTGACATTGGTGCTGATTACATAATAACTGGAGAACCAGAAATTTCATCAATTTCAATAATAGATAATATTATAAATAATAAAAATATTTCAATTGAAGGCGTAATATCCAAAGTAAAAAACAAAGGAGAAGAATTTACAAAAGCTATCAAAATACCTAATTTAAATCAATTACATTTTCCTGCATGGGACCTTTTCCCATTAAAAAATTATTGGTCTTTGGGTTATGCTCATGGCCCTTTGTCTACAAAAAAATACCTCCCCATTTTAACATCAAGAGGGTGTCCTTATCCCTGTAAATTTTGTGTAGTTCCAGAAACAAATGACAGGAAGTGGAGAGCTCGAGATCCAAAAAATGTGGTTGATGAGATGGAGTATTTTTTGAATAATTTTGGAGTTAATGAATACCATATTGAGGATTTAAATCCTACAATAAAAGATGATAGAATCCAGGAAATTTGTAAAATTATAATTGAAAGAAATCTTGATTTTATTTGGAAAATTAGTGCCGGAACAAAGGTAGAGTCAATAAGAAGTGAAGAAACTGTAATGTTAATGGCAAAATCCGGCTGTAAATATGTTTCAATATCTCCAGAAAGTGGCTCAACTAGAATCATGAAAGAAATTAAAAAACCGTTTAATTATAATCATGCAATAAATATAATAAGTTATTTCAATAAATATAATATCTACTCACAAGCTTGTTTTGTACTAGGATTTCCTGGAGAAACTCAAATAGATTTATATGAGACCAAAAAAATGATAAAAGATTTGACGAAAGCAGGTGTAGATGAAGTTGCACAATTTATTATTACTCCTGTACCTGGATCAAGTATTTATGAAGAAATTAAAGGCTTTGAGGATTATTCAGAACTAAACTTTTCACCATCATGGAGAGAAGATTATAAATTATTAAATAAATTCAGATTATCCACGTACAGAATTTTTTTAATTTGGAAATTCATCTATCACCCACTGAAGATACTCAAGCAGCCTTTAAATTTTTTAACTAGAAAATTTAATACAAAAATGGAGATGGTTCCTTTTAGAGCTCTTCACTTATTTTTAATAATTAAAGGAATAATTGGCAGCCATGCAAAAAAAATCTGATTTTTTTGAGTTTGTTCCCTGCTACAGCTGTGGTTCAAATAACCACAAAGAGATTAGAAAATCATTGTATCCAAATGACTTAAAGATTGGAGATATTTTGAAAATATATAGTTCATCTAGTGATTCAACATTATTAGACAGACTAGTTCTTTGTAATAAATGTGGTCTAATTTTTATATCACCAAGAATTAAAAGTTCAATAATAATTAATTCTTACACCGAAAATCATGACGCCAAATTTATTACTCAAAACAAATTTAGAATTATCACTTTTGAATCACAATTGAAAAAGATTATAACCAAGTTCAAACTTTCAAACAATATTTCAGTTTTAGATATTGGGTGTGCTGGTGGGGCATTTCTAAAAGCTTGTAAAAACTTACAAATACGTGCTGTAGGTATTGAGCCAAACAGGTGGCTTGTAGATTTTGCAAAAAAAGAATATGATGTTGATGCTAGAAAAGGGATTTTAAGTGATCATAATTTTAATAAAGAATTTTTTGATGTAATTTCACTATGGGATGTAATTGAGCACCTTACAAACCCAAAAAAAGTTATAAGTGAATCATTATTTTTATTGAAGCCAGGCGGGTTACTTATTTTAAATTTTCCAGATATTTCAAGTTTCGCAGCTAAAATTTTGAAAAAAAAATGGCCTTTTTACCTTGGAGTTCATCTTATATATTTTACACCCAAAACGCTTGAAAAATTCTTAGAGCCAATGGGCTTTACTAAAGTTTTAAAAAAACCTCACTGGCAGTCTTTGTCGCTTTCATATATTTTGGAAAGAGCAGAAGCGTATTTTATTTTTTTTAAGTATCTTAAAAAGCTTTTTAATTTTGTTGGATTAAAAAACATCTCTGTTAAATATAATGTGGGACAAACTTTAATGGTTTTTCAAAAGAAAGAAATTAAATGAATTGTTTATTATTTGATTTAGACGGTGTTTTATGGGACACCAAAGAAATACATTCAATTTCATTTCATAGAGCTTTGAAAAATTTTAAGGACATAGAGTTTAATTATTCTGAATATGCAGGGATGAAAACAAAAGATGTTTTTCGAGATTTATCAAAAACATATCCAATTCTTGAAAAACACATAAGTTTACTTACTTGTAAAAAACAAGATTATGCAAATTATTTTCTTAATCAATCTCCTCCAATTAACAAACAATTAGATGATTTCCTCAAATTATTGTCTAAAAGTTATAGACTTGCTTTAGTAAGCTCTTCAAGCAAAAGAAACATTAATATTTTTCTTAATAATATTTCTTCAAACTTATTTGAAGTTGTTGTTAGTGGTGATGATATTATAAAGGCGAAACCTCTACCAGATATTTATATTTATGCTTGTTTAAAATTGAAAATTAATCCAAAAAACGCTTTTGTTTTTGAAGATTCTTTAAAAGGAGTTTTATCAGCTCAAGCAGCAGGGTGTAGGGTTTTCGGTTTTGAGGGAACAATCCCAAAAAAGAAATTGCTAGAACTCGGAGTTGAAAGAGCTTTTTCAAACTTATTACAAATCAAAAGTTATTTAAATGAACAGAATTATTTATAATAGTTCATACCATCCTAAAAAGCCAATAAGAAAAAGATATTCTTTATTGATCCCAGCAGCCGGAAAAGGATCAAGACTGGGTTATTCAAAAGCAAAAATTCTCTGCCCAATTAAAAATAAATTAATTCTAAATTATGTTATTGATCCGTTTTTAGATTATGTTGATGAAATAAATATCATAGTTAGCCCTAAAGAAAAAACAAATATTGAAAAAGAAATAAGTAGTTATAAAAACCATTGTGACGTACGTTTAATTATTCAAAAAAATCCAATAGGTATGGCTCATGCATTAAGCTTATCCGAAAAAAAAACAAGTTTTGAAAATGTAATCGTTATTTGGGGCGATCAAGTTGGATTTAAGAATACTTTTATTTACAAATTGTTGTGTTTACATGAATTCTATAATGAAGCAGTTATGACTTTACCTACATATTTAAAAAAAAAGCCCTACATAAACATCAAAAGAGACGAAAAAAATAAAATTATTTATGTTGAGGAAAGTCGAGAAGGAACTGTTTCTAGTAATTTTGGAGAAAATGACTTAGGGTTATTTATTTTTAGAAAAGAAATATTATTTGAAGTAATTAAAAATAAAATGAAAAAAAAAGTTGGCGGAATAACTAAAGAATATAATCTTTTACCAATGTTTCCAGAGTTTCAAAAACTAGGGTTTGTTAATACATTAAGAATTAAGGCAAATAATAATATATTTGGAATTAATGATATTGAAGACCTCAAAAAGGCTGAAGAAAAATTAAACTTTTAAGATGACTAAAAAAAAACTAAATGTTGTTATGTTTTCAGGCGGAAGAGGGAACGACACTTTAGTTAAATTATTAAAAAAATATTCTAATATTTCATTAAATATCATCGTAAATGCATATGACGATGGTTTATCAACAGGTAGAATAAGGAATTGCATAAATGATATTCTTGGCCCATCAGATGTAAGAAAAAATATTGCAAGACTTATGAATACTGACTCTGATAATTTGAAAACACTTCAGAGTTTAATCGAGTATAGATTGCCTTTGAATTTGACACATGAAATTGGAGTTTCTATTCTAGATAAAGTTATTTCACTAAATTTTCAAGATCTTCCTGTTGAAATTGAAGAATATTTCTCAAACCTCTCATTTAAAAAAATAAAAAGTATTGTACCAATTCTAGAACTATTTGTTACATATTTAGAAAAAAATAATAAATACTTTGATTTTTCTGATTGTTCTATTGGGAATATTCTTTTTGCTGGGTTTTTTATAAAAACAAAGTCATTTAATAAAGCTATTAAAGAATTTTCTTTATTATGTGAAATAGAAAATAGGGTTTTTAATGTTACTAACGGAGCGAATAAGATTTTGGTAGGATTAAAAAATGATGGTCAATTTTTAGTTGATGAATCCTCAATTGTTTCAAATAAATCAAAAGAAACTTTTAGAAACATTTATCTTTTAGACGAGTATCTTTCTGAAAATCAAGAATTTCAGATAAGTAAAATTGAAAATATTGAAGCTAAACATGTCTTTTTGCAAAAGCTCGAAACCTTGCCAGCGATTAACCCTGAAATTATAGATATAATTTCAGAATCCGAATTAATAATATACTGTCCCGGGACTCAGCACTCTTCTCTATTTCCTAGTTATCTAACATCTGGACTTGGAAAACTTATTTCCGCCAATAAAAACGCAGAAAAAATATTTATTTCTAATATTCAAAAAGACAACGATATTGTTGGTGAAAATGTAAATTCATTGTTAGATAAGTTTTTTTATTTTATGAATGAAAAAAACTTATCTAACTCAGGTAATAACAATCTTGTTTCAAAATTCTTTATTCAAAAACCTAAAGATTTAGATAGTGAGTATTTAAAATTTGATAAATCTCAATTTAAATGGGGCTTAGATTCGATAATTGAGTGTGACTGGGAAATTGGTGATGGCAGACACTTTGGTAAATTTATTTTTAAAGAAATTTTAAATGTTATCGAAGAAAGCCTTAGAAAAAATGTTGATCCTTTTCACCACACAGTTTCAATTATTATTCCTTGCTTAAATGAAGAAAAAACAGTTCAAAAAGTACTTAAAGAACTTACTTATCTTTCTTTTAATAAACTAGGTATTAGTAAAGAAATAATTTTTGTGGACGGCGGTTCTACTGATAATTCTTTAAATATTGCTAAAAATATAGACGGGATTAAAATTATTGAACTTAAAAATAAAGGAAGAGGCGAAAGTTTGTTAGCTGGCGTTTCTGAGTCCAAGGGAGACATAATAGCGTTTTTTCCCTCCGATGGCGAATACTTTGCTAATGACTTAATAAACTTAGTTGCAGCTGTTAAAGAAGGAGTTTTTAAGGTAGTCTATGGAAGTAGATTAGTTAAATGTGTTAACTTGAAAAGCACTTTAAAGATCATATACAGGGATAATAAGTTTGGTTATTTAATAAGTAAGTATGGCGGAATGCTTTTAAGCATTCTTTCATTAATTAAATACAATCGTTACATCTCTGATATTTTAACAAGTATCAAAGTTTTTGACAAAGACCTTTTTAATTCTTTTAATTTAAAATCTAAGGGCGTAGAGCTTGAAGGAGAATTAGTTAAAAAAGTTAGCAAGAGTAATTCATATCTTTTAGAACTACCTATTGATTATAATCCTAGAAGTTTAAAAGATGGAAAAAAAATTACAGTGTTGGACGGAATTAAAACTATTAAAGAAATTCTATTTTAGATGAAAAAGCTATCAATTATAATACCTGCATATAATGAAGATAGGTTTATTGGCACATTATTGGATATTATATTATCTGTGAATTTAGATGAAGTTTCTTTTACTAAAGAGATTATTGTAGTTGATGATTGCTCAGATGATAAAACATGTGAAGTAGTAAGATCATATGATGTAGTTTTAATCAAAAATGAGTTTAACATGGGAAAGGGAGCTGCTGTTTCAAGAGGAGTTAGTCAATCAACAGGTGACTTTATACTAATTCAAGACGCTGACTTAGAATATGACCCCAAAGACTATGTTAAAATGCTTAAAGAATTAAACAATCATTCAACTTCAAAAATAAGTATTTATGGTAGTAGAATTTTGAATCAAATAAAATTGAATGGCCCACTTCAGTTAGGAAGACATAAACGACAGGGCTTTTTACAATGGTTTGCCGGAATAATTTTATCTGCCTGGTGTTTAATTTTGTTTGGACGATTCATTACTGATACTTTAACAGCTTATAAAATCTATAAAGGTGATTTTATCAGAAAAATTGATATAAAAACGAGTGGTTTTGAGACTGACCACGAAATAACAGCAAAGCTTATAAAGGAAGGATATAAAATTAAAGAAGTTCCTATCTCTTACTACCCTAGGTCAACAGAAGATGGAAAAAAAATTAAACCCAAAGATGGATTTATAGCATTATACACTTTTTTGAAATTTAGATTTATAAATTAACGAGAAACTTCTATTTAGATGGTTGGAGCCAAGTAAAATATTTAAAAAAATCACCCCCTTTCAATAATAATAAAATTAGGCATGTTTACGACTATATAATCTGACGATTGTCCTGTAATTTTTAAAACTTGTTTTTTGATAGTTTCAAAATCTTTTAAGAAAACAATTCCATACTTTTCCAGCTGTAAGTGTTTATTAGATACTTCATTTAACTCATTAATATGTTTTTTATAAACTAAAATTTTATCACATTTATATTTAAAAAATATTTTATTGATTATATCTTTATTAATCATGTCTTGCGAAAAAAAAGAAGTTGCATAGTCTAGATTTTTTTTTGGAGTTTCTAAAATATTACACCTGTCGGCAATGAAAACTTTACTGTTACTTACTGAGGGCACCCTAGAAGATGTTTTAATATCAGAAAAAATAACATCATTATCATTTAGATATTTAACTACTTCTTTATCAAAAAAACTTTCACTATTACTAGGATTAAGTCCAATGATAAATTTTATATTTATGTAATAAAGAAAAAATAATGGAAAAAACATTAAATATCTTACCATATTTAAAATAGTATTTTTAAAATCTAAGACTAAAACTTTTTCTAAGCAGACAAAAACAGTTAGTAAAACGGGGAAAACACTTCCTGCTAAAAAAGTTTCAACTACGACACCTGGAGTTAAAAATATTGAGTAGCAAAACCCCAGTGGAGTTAAAAAAGTCGTGAGTATAATTATGGTAGATGCTTTTAAAATTAAAAAGTCTTTTAAAAAAAATATGTAAGGAATTGTTAAAAACGTTATTATAACGACCTTATAGCCATAGTATAAATCAAATAATTTAGAGAATTTCAACATTGGGATAAGCTCATAAAACATTTTTTCAGTCCAATATATTGGATTGTTGTAAAAGCTATGATCTACACCAGAACAAATTATTTCCTTTATAAGGATGAATACAGCTGGACTAATTAGTAATAAAGTTATGAAACAAACCTTAATAATTTCTAATAAAAATTTATAGTTTTTTAATGTTATAGTTTTTAATAAAGAATAAACAAAAAGTAAAATAAAAAGTTGTAGTGTCATTAATTTATGGATCAAAAACCCTATAACCATAATTATAATTAATGATTTTTTATTAGAATTATTTTTTACAGAATCAAAATTGTTTATAGAGTAAAGAAATATCGGTACAATTATAAAATTAAATATAAATCGAGGGGTTTGAGATGCAAATAAATACCATGGTTCTAAATAGAAAAAGTTTAATAATAAAAAAGAAAAGAGAATAATTTTTGATTCTAAAAATTCGGAAGCTGTTCTATACCAAAGAAATACAGAGCAAGGTATAATAATCAAAGGCAGGAACTCCCAAATAATTAACTTATAGTCAGGAAAAAATTTAAATAACAATCCTATTATTACATGAGTTATTCCAAAACTTTTAAAGGAAAACTCTTCACTTTCAAACCAGGGACTTTCTAAAGTTAAGGTTTTGGAAAAATATTTACTAACGGAGAAATAAACCGGATTTAATTCAAATTGTATGCTTTTATTAAATAAGTATAATAAAATTAATATTGTTGAAATTAGTAATGGGTTGATTTTATAAAAGTATCTCTTCATTTTCTTGTATTAAAATTATCACAAAAATAATGATATAAAATTCAATCTATAATCTCTTTCTACCGAAATAGAAATGTCAATATGTTGTTGAAAATGATAAAATTTTCTTTTTTAAATAGAAGAAAAATATAGGTTCAAGACTTTAAATATTTATTAATTCAATTTTAGGAACCTTTATGTTCATCATTTTTTAAATGACAAAAGCATAGACTTGAAAAAACGAACCGGGTTCCCGGGAAACCTATTATTTAGTTGTTTGCTAAATCACAATGTATAAAAGAAAAAAAGAGGAAAAATTAAATAATTACACTGTATTTTTTAGCCCAATCTTGACAAACTAAAATCATAAATAAATGTTCACCATAGTTTTTTTTACCTAACATATGAAGGCACAACAAGGATTGTACTTCATCAAAGTTAAATATTCCTGTAGCGTTCAAGGAGTCTATAGACAGCCTATTGGTAATGTAGTCTTTCAGTTCATTTCTCATCCATTTATCTATTGGAGAAGAAAACCCATGTTTGGGTCTATTTATAATATTATTGGGTAATAGCTCACTAAAACTTTCTTTTAAGAAATGCTTAAGTCTATATTTTTTGATTTTATATTTTGAAGGAATTCTAGCAGCTAACTCTATAATTCTATGGTCTAAAAAAGGAACTCTAGCCTCTAGAGATGCTGCCATACTAACCCTATCTACCTTTGTGAGCATATCCTCTGGTAAATTTGTTTTTTGATCTGCGTAAAGTCTTTTCGATAAAAAATCAACATCACTTTTCCAATTATTACTCATTGTTTCAATTGCAAATGTTTTTGGAATAGAATTGTATTTTAACAACTTATTTTTAAAATGATTATCAAATTTTTGAAAACTTTCAAAGTAAGCATCTTTGAAAGGTCTTAGAGACTGTTTATTACGTTTTACAAGCGCATCGGCAAACTGTCGTGATCTAGAGTTTGCATTTAAAACTTTAGAGAAAGCGGAAAATAATGGGATAAATATAAATTTTCTAATAACCAATGGAATAGCTCGATATCTACGCATTAGAAGTTCTGTTTTATATCTGTTATATCCGCCAAAAATTTCATCACCACCATCTCCCGTTAAAACAACAGACACCTTTTCTTTAGCTAACCTCGAAACAACATAAGTTGGAAATGCAGCATAATCAGCAAATGGCTCATCAAAATGATGTATAAACATATCCATTAGCTCTACAATATTAGAGTCAACTTTAAAAGTTTTATGATCTGTTTGATATTTTTTTGCTATTTGTTCTGCATATTTAGTTTCGTCATGATATCCACCCTCTTTAAACCCTATAGAAAAAGTTTTAACTGGATTTTTAGAAAGCTTGCTCATTTGAGCTACAATAGCACTAGAATCAATACCCCCACTTAAAAATGCTCCCAAAGGCACATCACTAATCATTCTTTTTTTAACGGAATCTTCAAATAATTTTTGAAATTCTAACTTAAAGTCTTCTTCTTTCTTCTCCCTATCTTCTTTAAAATCAATATCCCAGTATTTAGTTTTTTTAAAACCTTTTGAATTTACAGTTAAAAAATACCCAGCTTCCAATTTGTAAATATTTTTGAACATACAATAAGGGGCTGGCACATACATATAGCTAAGAAAAAGGTCTAGAGCTTCTCGATTTAATATTCTTTCTACTGATTCATCTTCAAGAATACATTTTATTTCTGAACCGAATAGAAAGGAATTATCACTTTTGTAGTAGTACAACGGTTTGATGCCAATTCTGTCCCTTGCAATAAATAATTCATTTTTCTTAATATCAAGAATTGCTATTGTAAACATTCCATTTATTTTTTGCAAGAAATCAACGCCATATTCTTCATAGGCGTGAATTAGTACCTCAGTATCACTATTGGTCAAAAATTTATGACCTAGAGAGCTTAATTTTATTTGAAGTTCTTTGTAGTTATAAATTTCACCATTAAAAACAATTACCAAGCTTTTATCCTCGTTAAAAACAGGCTGAGCACCTCCTTCAAGGTCTATAATACTTAATCTTCTCATCCCAATACCTGCATTTTCATTTATACAAAAACCTTCATCATCAGGTCCTCTATGATTAATTACATCACACATTTTTTTAACAAGAGCCTTGCTTACCAACTCTTTATTAAAATTATATTTTCCCGCTATTCCGCACATAACTATTTAATTACCTTTTCCCACTCTTTAGCAACAGATTTTTTTGTGTAATTTTCTTTATTATTATCTATTGTTTTCAGCGCACCCTTAGAAAGCCTTTTATAAAGATTTTTTTTATTAATGCAGCTGACAATAGCATCTGAAAAATGTTTTACATTTAACCCTTTTATCACCATCGAATTGTAATTATTTATGGCAACATCTGTAATATCTCCCACATTTGGAACCACACAGGGAACACCAAAACTCATTGCTTCCAAAACTACCATAGGCATCCCTTCTGTTTGTGAAGTCATTACCAATAATTTTGATTTCGAAATATATTCATCAACATTTTTTCTATAACCCAAAAATTCGATATTATTTTCTAAAGAAAGACTTTTTATTTGTTTCAAAATTTGATTTTCCAATGCTCCTTCGCCTAGTATAACACACCTAATATTTGGTAATTTTTTTTTAATCGCAGCAACTACCTTAACAAAAACATCAGGTCTTTTGTCAGAATTTAAAGTTCCAATGAAGATTAGATCATACAATATTTCTTGATCTTTTTTATTAGGACTAAATTTAAAAACATTGTGAGGAATAAAAATTTTATTTTTTTCTATATTTTTACTTTCTAAATACTTTTGCGAACTAGAGCCTCTCACCCCAACCTTATAGCACCTTTTTAATAGTTTAAAATAATTTTTATTTCTATCATAAAGTTTAGGGTTCTCTACAACTAATAGAATTAACTTTTTTTTAAACAAATTCGAGATAAAACCTGCTAATAAGCTGTGAACTAAATAGTAAATTCCAATGATATATTTTGGTTTGTATCGAATAGCAACGTAAATACCAGCAATTAATCGGTAGGATTCTACCAACAGATTACTTTTATTAAAAAAAATTGGTGGACTAAAACAAATTATTTTTTCTCTATTTAAAGGAAACTTTCGTATTAAATAAATTTTGTCAATATTTTTATTTGTTATAATAGGATCTAGCTTAGAAAGTAGTTTTTTTTCTCCAAGAAGTGCAAATATTAAAATATTCATTTAAAATATATATTATACCATTTTGTTAAATAAAAATACTTCCAAATTTCTGAAGAAAAATCACCTTTATTTAACATATGTTTTTCCCATATTTTTTTAATATAGATAAGATTAAGATATTTTTTCATAGGTTGATTACTGCTTTCAAGCATTTTTTTAATTTCTTTTTGAAAAAATTCAGACCTCATCCATTTACCCATAGGGGTTTCATAACCAATTTTATTATTTCTGTTGTAAATTACTTTTGGTAAAACATTTTTTGCGGCTTCTTTAAGAATATGTTTTATGGAGCCTTTTTGCACTTTAAATTTTGAAGGTGTATTAAGGGCAAAATTAACTAAGTCTTTTTCTAAAAAAGGAACTCTTGCTTCTACACCAAACATCATAGAGTTTTTATCTTCAGCCCTAAGCAAGTGATGCAATTTCATCTCTACATGTTTTTGAGCAGACTCATTTAAACTTTTAACATTAAAAAACCTTTTGTTAAAATCACTATTGGAATTATAGCGCTGAAAAAACTTTTGATTTACAATTTTATTTGAATATTTTAAAATTTTATTTCGAAACTTTGAAGGAGTTACCAAAAAACCAAAAAGTTTTAATGTAAAACCCACACTAGCTTGTTTAGTACTAAAAAAATAAAGTTCCCTAAATAGAGTAATCCACTTTAGTTTTAAAAAAAGTTCTTTAAAATAGTATGCCGCCATATAATCATAACCAAAAACTTCATCAGCTCCTTGACCATTTAGCAATACTTTAATTTTTTTTTCAGCTGTTTTCTTGTAAACCATCCACCCAGCAAATATCGAGGCTGAGGCGAATGGCTCTTCTTGCTGGTAGATTAGTTTTTCTAAATCCTTAAGTAATAAATCATCTTTTGGATAGACATAGTGAGCAGATAATTTTTTTTCTTTAACAACCTCATCAACGTATTTCTTTTCATTTTTTTCCCATTTATTATCATAAACAGCTGAGAAAATATGGATACGCCTATTTTTATCGAGTTCTCTAATGAAGCTAACAATCGTTGAAGAATCAATTCCCCCGGAAAGAGCAGACCCTACTTCAACATCAGAAATAAGATGTAATTTGATAGAGCTCACTAATTTTTCTTTTAATAGGTTTTTTTGTTCATTAAATGATAGCGCACTTTCATTACTAATGGAATTAAAATGCCATCGCTCAACAATAAAGTCTTTTTTTTCAATATCGATATGAAGATAGCACCCAGGCCTTAAGTTTTTTATTTCTTTAAAGCAAGTATCCTCTAGATGATCAGTTCTGTTAAATGCAACAAAATCATAAAAAACAGCTTCATTTAATCTCGCTTTTATTTTGTCACTAGATACTATTCCTTTAATTTCAGACGAAAAAATAAAAAAATCATCAGATTTTTGATAATAAAAAGGCTTTATGCCAAAGGGGTCTCTAGCTCCAAATAATGTTTGACGATCTTTATCATATATAACGAAACTAAACATCCCGTTAAGCTTACGCAAACAATCCTTACCCCATTTTTGGTATGCAGCAAGAATGACCTCTGAGTCAGAGTTGGTTTTAAAAGTATAGTCTTTTAATTCTTTCTTTAAATCTTTATAATTATATATTTCACCATTAAAAGAAAGCACTAGCTTCCCATCACTTGAAAGCATTGGTTGGTTAGAAGAACGATTTAAATCTATAATACTAAGTCTAACGTGTCCAATAGCTACCTTTTTTTCTATAAAATCACCTTCACCGTCTGGCCCACGGTGTTTAATGGCGGAATTCATTTTACTTATAATATCTTTATTTAAGATTTTTCCGCGAAAATTAATGTACCCATTTATACCACACATATTTTATGGAATTAATTCTAAGATAAACTTCGTAACATCAATTTTTCTATTCAACATTTTTTTGGAGTTAGCTCTACATTTTTTCTTTTCGTTAGTCAAATTATTAAGTTTTATTTGGACAAGAGAAATTAAATTTTCATCTGTTCTCAAACTATCTAACAAACCATATTTTACTTGATTTTTTAATGTGCCAGCATCTAAACTATTTACATATATACAAGGAGAACCAAGAACAGCACACTCAGAAGCCATAGTTGCCCCTTCTCCAATGAAAAGTGAGCTGTAATACAATAAATCGTGCATTTTTGTTGGGTAAATATTTATCCTGTATTTTTCAAACTCATGACTCAACTTTCCTTCACTTGAAATTAATACCCGGCCCCTTTTTTCTAACATACTTATAAGCTTTTGTTTAATTTCTATAGAAATTCCAGATTGTCCTATATCGTGACTGGCCTCCCAACTCACAAATCTTAAAACAAAAAACACATCGTTTTCCTTTAAATTAAGTTCTTTTAACGTTTCTAGATTTGGCTTAAAACGATCAGGGTGTAAGTATGCTAATTCATGATAACCATTGTATTTTATGTGCTTTTTTCCAAGGTCTCTTTCAAAGCAATCAGGGGTTAAAATTCTAGTTGCAAAATATTTATACAATAAAATTTCTTGTTTTGCATGTTCAGTGTCATCAAAAACAAAGGACTTTCTTTTAGTCAAAAAACCAGCGTGAGCTACCCTAAAAGACACACCAAATAAGCAATCAATTTTATGTTTCCATGTTATATACGATAATTGAAGACTTTTAATCGGAAGTTGTAAAATTTTAGAAATTTTAGATTTTCCATAAGTACCTAAATCAATAAAAGGTATATCATATTTTTGCAAAAGTAATGTAGCAACATCTTTATGAGTTGCTGTTACAAGAACAAATACATTCCTTTTTTTTAACTCAAAGTATAAGTTTTTAAAAAGATGCACATGACCAGGATGGTTGATATCAATTAAAACACGCATTAATTATAAATATTTTTTATTTCCTCTTTCGATGGGTAATTTATTAATACTCCTCTTCTAGGACCATGAAAAACAAACACACTTCCTCCAGCACAGGCTTCTGCACCTGCTTTAATAGCATCTTTAAAATGTGCTACTGACCCAGCTCCGCATCCAGCTATAACAGGTATATTTACAGATTTCGATACTCTATTTATTAATTCAATATTATAACCACTCATTTTACCATCCATTTCAATAGAATTGATTAAAATTTCTCCCGCCCCTCTTTTTTCAATTTCCATTATCCATTCGTCTAAATTTAAATCAGTCGACTTTTTACCAGACAAACTATATACCTTCTGTTTTCCTAACCAATTTTTTTTAGTATCTACTGCAACAACTATACTTTGGCTACCAAATGAGTTCGATATTTCTGTAATTAATTCTGGTTGATTGATCGCCCAATTGTTAAGAACAACCTTTTCTGCACCAGCCGAAATTAATTTTTTAGCATCTTTTACACTTTTTATTCCCCCGCCAACAGAAAATGGCATAAAACACTCTTCAGAAAGTTTTTCTACAAATTCTTGTGAAATAACCATATTGTTTTTAGAAGCCTCAATGTCTAAAAAAATTAATTCGTCTACCTCCATGTCGTTAAAAATTTTAATGGCATTTATGGGATCGCCTATATACACGTACTTATCATATCCAACGCCTTTATATAAACCGTTATTTTTTAGTAAAAGAACAGGTATTATTCTTTTGCGTATCATAAGTTTTTCTCAATAAAATTTAACAAAAGACGAAACCCATTTAAATGACTTTTTTCGGGATGAAACTGAACACCAAAAATATTATCTTTTTGAAAAACACTTGTGAATTTATTGCCATAAAAAGATTGAGCTATTACATCTTCTTTTTCATTACAGACAACATAGTACGAGTGCGTAAAATAAAAGTACTTATCTTTAGGTATTTGATTAAAGTAATTATTAGGCTTTAATAATTCATTAGTTCGCCAACCAACATTTGGAATTTTAAGTTTTGAATCCTCAAAAAAAAACTTTTTAGTTCTAGCATTTACCCAGTTTAAACCTACGCAATCTCCTTCTTCACTATAAGAAGTCATTAGTTGCATGCCTAAACAAATTCCTATGATTGGTTTTTTCTTTTTTAAAACAGCATTATTTAGACATGTAATTAAATCTAGATTTTGAATATTTGCCATTCCAACTTTAAAGTTTCCAACACCAGGCAATATTAATAAGCTCGCACTTTCGATTTCATTAGCTTTGTTAGATAAGGAAACAGTATAATTATATTTTTCTAGCTTATGCTTAATAGACCTTATATTCCCAAGTCCATAGTCAACAATTACAATTTTATTCATCAAAGAATTTTTCATAAACAACAGGTGTTATAAGACCTTTTTTTACAGCAATTTTAACAATAAATTTGAATTTGTTTAAAGTGTCTAACCCTGTTTTGAAATCTTTGTAACTCCTGCATTCTTGTTCCATAATTTCCTTAAACTCCCCCTTGCTAATATCTAACTTTTTCATTACAAAAGCTGTTATTTCTTCTTTTACATCGGGGGGATAACTTATTAACTTTAATGCTTCGCTCCTGTCCATCCTCCCCATACGAATAGGTCCAGATAAAGACACTTTCCTTTTGTCAAAACCAAACTTGTGATAAGTATACCGTCCAAACCCCCATTTACTGTAAATATTTTCATAGTGGTGTCCTCCATAATCCTCCCAGTTATATTTATCTATTAAAAACTTTTTTGCTTCTTTTTTATCGTAATTGAAATAATTTGTAAATGGAATTTGAATAATTTTTTTTATAAAAGTGTAGTAAAAAATAGATTTTAAATCAATTAAAGGGTATTTTTTAATTTTTTTTGTTCCATATTTTTTATAAATACTTTTTAAATAAGTGCCATCAATAAAGCTCCAACTTTTAGGAACAGTCCCCTCTGTTATAAATGATGCTCCGCTTAATATATATTTTATATTTTCTTTTGCAGCAGCTTTGTAAAGTATAGAGCTTATGGCTAAATCCGTAGGAATATCTACACATGGTACGCTAGCTTTTAAAAAGGCTTTTTGAATATCTTTAAACTCTTCCCAATCAACCACATACGTAAATAAATCTACATTTAATTTTTTTGTTAGCTTCTGTATATTTTTAACAGCAATATCTGCTCCCCAACCATTGTCAAAATAAACAGCCAAAGGCTTTAGACCAGCTTCTACAGCTTTATGTAAAGTAAAGGATGAATCAACCCCACCGCTGAGACCAACAATTACATTATAATTATTTTTTTTTGATTTTTTGATTTTAGAAATAAGCTTTTCAAATTTTGATTTTCTTAATTGATCTTCTTGAGGGTAGTGCTTTAATAATTTGTCATGTTTTGCACAAAAATTACATACCCCTTTTGTGTTAAAAGATATTTCGGGTACAGTAGTATCTAAAATACAACGAGAACATACGACAGATTTATCATTGTCAATCAAAGTATTAATACTTATATAATCTTTCATTATCTTGAATATCCATCCACATAGCAAATAGGAAAGCTTGGAATGCGGTTATAAAAAGAAATAAAAACCCAAGAAAAGTAAAAGGATTTAATTCGTTTCCAAAAAGTAAACTTTTTAAAATTTTAGTTATAAACGGCAATGAGATACCAAATAAAATAAAAGACATGTTATAGAGTAAAAACAATGGATGAAAATCTCTAAAAAGATATTTTCCCCATAAACGTTTAAAAAATGATTTAAATAATAAAAAAGACACCCTTGGTATAACTTTAAAAATCTTCATCTTTGATTGCTCTCCAACATTATACACGGGTTTTATTTCTACTTCTCTTAGCGTACAAAAAGCAATGTTTAATTTAACTAATAAATCGTTGGGCATCCCATAGCTCTTATAAATTTTATGAATTCTAACAGCGTTTAAGGCTTTATTACTAATAGCGGTATATCCAGTTTGTGTATCACTAACATGCCAATACCCACTTGCCAACTTGGTTAATATAGATAATATAGAGTTACCTAAATATCTAACCTTAGGGATTACTAGCAAGGCACTTCTGTGAATTAAACGGTTTCCTTTTACATAATCAATATTTTCTTCAATTATAGGTCTACAAATAGAATCTAACTCGTTTGGATCCATTTGGCCATCACCCGCCATAACTGCAGTACAATCAATCTGGTTATCTTTACACCATTTATAGCCAGAGGCAATTGCAGCTCCAACGCCTCCATTTTGAAGATGATTAATTAAAATAATTTTACTTTTTGATTCTTCTATTTTTTGAGGGGTGTATAATTTTATTTCTTCATCATTTACTTTTTCAAGAATCTGTTCAGCTCTGTTGTAGGGGTTTGGAATAACTCTTTTTGGATTAATTTCTGTTGATGAGTCATAAGATTCATTGTTAATTAGAGACTTTACTACGGTTTCAGTTTTATCTTTTGATAAGTCATTTACCACCACAATTCTATCTACAAATTCTGGCATATTTTTTATAACCAATTCAATTTGTGTCTCTTCATTGTAGCAAGGAACCACAACCGCTATAGTTTTATTGTTAATCATTTATTTTCTTGTGTAAAGAATATATTTTCCCACTATAAATCGTTTCGTAGTGCATTTTTTTGACACTTTTCTTAGTGAAACTACATGAGTAAATATTATCAAACTTACTATTTAATTCTATATTATCAGTCAAAGAATCTTTAGAATTAAAGATTACAAAACCATTTGATAAGGCAATTTGAGACGGTTTGATTTGTCTATTGTAAACCGTATCCTGGTTGTAAATAGGGATAAATAAATTATTTTCTTTGTTCACTGAGCTAATAAGAGTGTTAATTTTCATACAGTCAACATATATTTCTGATGGTGAAGATACTAATTTTAAATTTTCAGATTTAAATATTGAATACCTAGTATAAAGATATCCAAAGTGAAATATTCCAAAACAAGTAGAGGCGATAATTAAAAATTTAAAAAACCTATTTTTTAATTCAAAAGCATTGTAAGCTGCCAAGATAAAAATGGACACGTGTAATAATAAAAAATAACGATTAACTACAGATAAACCAGAGTAACTAATCTGATAAGGGTTTTGGATCCAACTAATTTGATAAAAAGTGTTTGTTCCATACACAACAAATAGTGTAACTAAATTAGACATGGCAAGAAATAATAATGCTAATGGCAAAAAATTCTTTTTATTAATTTTTAAAAGACTTTTTAACTTAATATTTATTTTAAAAGAATACAGGATAATAATGGAGATAAAGCTCAGTGGGACAATAAAAATCAGATAGTTTTCTGAAATGAAAGATTTCGAAATCTTACTCAGGAAAGTGAACAAAATAAAATCAGGAAAAAAGCTGTTGAAAAAAGGTGCATAAAGGTAATTCCAATAATTTTCAACTACAGCTGAACTAGAACTGATTAAATTGGTACTTCCAGCAGAAGTCTTTTGAAAATAATCGCTTAAAAAGATGTAAAGGAAATTAATTCCAAAAAAACTGGAAAGTAAAACTTTATAAACAACATGTTTCTTGAAGGTTTTTTGTAAGACTTCAATAGTTAAAATAAAAACAAACAGCATTAATACTTTCGGTAAATAGTCGTATCTAACATGACATAAAAGAGACATAAAAGAGTATACAATTACTAAATACTTTGGATGTAATTTTTCAAAATAATACTTATAAAGAAACACAATTGAAAGCAACATAAAAGCAACACTAACCACATCAACACCAATTCCATATTTAAATGGAGCTATTGAAGTTGCCAAAGAAATAGCAGCTAGGTTTAATACTAAGTTTTTATTACTAGAAGCCTTTAAAAGAATGGTTAATGTTTTATAAATCGCAACTAAAAACAAGCCATAACAAATAAACTCAACACATAAAAAAGAAACATTGGTATCTTTGCTAATCTTTAAAAAGAATGCGATTAAGAGAGAGTAAAATTTTGGCCAATTATCTAAACTTTGAAAAATCAACTGTTTACCATCAAAGAAAACTTTAGAGAATCCATTACCTTTAATGAAATTAAAAGCACTTCCTATTTGATTTAATTGATCGCTACTAGGGTGCGATCTAGAGTAAATTATATAGAATAATATTAGTACAGAAGTTATTTTGATAATATATTTATCACATTTTATAAAATCACCCAACTTTTTTAGTCTATATTTCATTTATACAAATCTAATAGAATGTTTCAAAATAAAACAATATTAATTACAGGCGGCACGGGATCTTTTGGTAACGCAGTACTAGAGAGGTTTTTAGATTCTAAAATTAAAGAAATCAGAATTTTCTCTAGAGACGAAAAAAAACAGCACGATTTAAGAATTAAGTTAAATAATTCAAAAGTCAAGTTTTATATTGGAGACGTAAAAGATCCAGAAAGTATTGAATCCGTTATGAACGGAGTTGATTATGTTTTCCATGCCGCAGCTTTAAAACAAGTTCCATCTTGTGAGTTTTTTCCTATGGAGGCGGTGAAAACTAATGTTATAGGAACCAAAAATGTAATAAGTTCAGCTATTAAAAATAAGGTAAAAAAAATTATATGTCTTAGTACAGATAAGGCTGCATATCCAATTAATACAATGGGAATTTCAAAAGCGTTAATGGAAAAAATTGCTATTGCTGAGTCTAGAAACATATATAATAATGAAACTATTATTTGCCTAACAAGGTATGGTAATGTTATGGCTTCAAGAGGCTCTGTAATACCATTGTTCATTGAAAAAATCAAATCTGGACTTCCTCTTAGCATAACAGACCCAAAAATGACAAGGTTCTTAATGTCCCTTGACGATGCGGTTGATTTAGTTCTTTATGCTTATAAGCATGGTGAACAAGGAGATTTATTTATTCAAAAATCCCCATCTGCAGACCTTATGACCATAGCAACAGCATTAAAAGAGATTTTCGACTACAATAAAGAATTTGAAATCATTGGGTCAAGGCACGGAGAAAAGCTATATGAAACACTGTGCACCAGAGAAGAAATGATGAAAGCTATAAGTCTAGAAAATTACTTTAGAATTGCAGCTGATAATAGAACCCTAAATTATTCAAAGTTTTTTTCAGAAGGAGATAAAGAAATTTCTAGCTTTACAGACTATAATTCTAATAATACTCATAAATTAAATTTAAAGGAAACAAAAGAATTATTAATGACATTAGACATTGTTAAATCAAATTTATCATTAAAATGAAGCAATCCTTACTTCATTCAGAAGCAACTCGTCTGGCATCCAAAATTCTTCCTCAGAATTGTGATTTCCATGAAGCTCCTTTTAAACATTGTGTAGTTGACAATTGCTTTAATAATGAATTCTCTTATCAGCTAATAAAGGGGTTCCCAGATTTAAAATCTAACGAATGGGAATCTACCAATGATCAAGACATTGAAATAAAACACAGAACTAAATGGCAATCTGAATTTGATATTCCTGATGAAATTCTGCCTGCAATTAGGATATTTAACTCGGCTATCTTTTTGAAAGCAGTTTCTAAAACATTTAAAATCCCAAAATTAATTCCAGATCCATACTTTTCAGGAGGGGGATTAAATATAACGGAATCTAACGGTCTTTTAGATGTTCATGTTGATGGTAATTATCACGATGCATCTGGTTTAAATAGAAGAATCAATGCTATCTTATACCTAAACTCAGGATGGAAAGAAGGCTGGGGTGGCGAATTTGGCTTATATAACTCAACAGGTGAAAAACTCATTAAAAAAATAGCACCCATATTCAATAGACTTGTAATTTTTGATACTCATGACAAAAGTTTTCATGGCTTGCCAGACCCTTTAAATTTTCCTAAAGGGCAAAATAGAAAATCAATCATATTGTATTATTATACCAAAGAAGCTAGGCCAAATCATCAAGTTGAAGTAGAAAAGCCTCATTCAGCTCTATGGAAAAAAAGGGGAATTCTAGACAAAAAAGGAAATAAAACCAGAAACCACCAATAAAACGCACTTCTTTAAATATGAAAAAAGAAGATATTATACTTCCTAAAAAAAATCTTTTTGATGTTAATTTAAAAGAGATCTGGCAATACAAAGATTTGCTGTTTTTATTTGTTAAAAGAGATTTTGTAGCCACTTACAAACAAACAGTATTAGGCCCCCTTTGGTTTATTATTCAACCAATTTTTACCACCTTAATTTTTACAATAATTTTTGGAAAACTAGCGTCTATTCCTACAGATAATTTGCCGCCAGTTCTTTTTTATATGTGTGGTATTACCTGCTGGAACTATTTTTCAGAAAGCCTTACCAAAACTTCTAATACTTTTACCACAAATGCTAATATTTTTGGAAAAGTTTATTTTCCAAGATTGATTATCCCTTTATCTGTAATAATTTCTAATATTATTAAGTTTATTATTCAAGGTTTAATATTTGTTTTATTCTTGACTTATTATTATTACCAAGGAGCAAAAGTTGACCCAAATTTTGCCATTTTAATTTTACCAATATTGTTAGTTTTAATGGCCGGTTTGGGCTTGGGATTTGGCATTCTAATTTCATCTTTGACAACAAAGTACAGAGATTTCCAATTTTTAGTGGCTTTTGGTGTTCAACTGTTTATGTATGCAACACCTGTTGTTTACCCGCTATCATTAGCCAAAGAAAAGTTAGGAGTCTACAGTTGGGTTGCTTTTGCAAACCCAATGTCATCAATTATAGAGGCTATGAAATATTCCTTTTTAGGGCAAGGAGAATTTAGTTTTTACCACCTTACTTACAGTTTTATATTTATGGTTATTTTGTTAGTCATTGGAGTAATTACATTTAACAAAGTGGAGCAAACCTTTATGGACACAGTATGAAGCCAATTTTAGAAATAAAAAAGATATCTAAAATGTATCGCTTAGGAGTCATTAACTCAACAACTTTAAGCGATGACATAAAAAGGTTTTGGTTTAAAATAAGAGGGAAAGAAGATCCCCTTTTAAAAATTGGGGAAGAAAACAACAGGCTACAAGAAGGGGGTAAATATGTTTGGGCTTTAGAGGACATTAATTTAGATATAAATGAAGGAGAAGTTGTTGGAATTATTGGAAAAAATGGTGCTGGGAAGTCTACTTTATTAAAACTTTTATCTAAGGTAACAAGGCCAACGAAAGGAAAAATTATTTCAAAAGGTAAAACAGCTAGCTTGTTAGAGGTAGGAACAGGTTTTCATCAAGAATTAACTGGAAGAGAAAATATTTTTTTAAACGGTGCAATTCTAGGAATGACTAAAAAAGAAATTTCTTCTAAAATAGAAGACATAATTGATTTTTCTGGTTGTAAAAGATATATTGATACTCCCGTAAAAAGATATTCTTCGGGAATGTTTGTAAGGTTGGCCTTTGCAGTTGCAGCCTATTTAGAGCCAGATATATTAATTGTTGATGAAGTATTAGCAGTTGGTGATGCAGAGTTTCAAAAAAAAGCTATTGGCAAGATGAAAGATATTTCTCAGAAAGGTGGTAGGACAGTTTTATTTGTAAGCCACAATATGACCTCTATAAAAGCATTATGCAGTAGAGCAGTTCTATTAGAAAATGGTAAATTAACCAAAGATGGGTCACCAGATGAGGTGATTAATTATTACTTAAATACTAGTACAAAAATTAGTTATAAAAAATCATGGCAATTAGAAAAGAGACCTTCAAATAACGATTTTCTAATAAGTAGTGTTTGGCTTTCTAATAATAAAAAAAATAAAATAACATCCATTAATGTAGATGAAAGTTTTTTAGTGAATATTGATTTTGAAGTAATTAAAAACAATACTAAAGTAGGTCTTAATGTAATCTTATATGACAGCAATCAAAATATTATTTCTTCAAGTATTAATAACCATGAAAAAAACTTCTATAATCAAAAACATAGTACAGGATTTTACAACAGTCATTGTAAAATACCAGGATTACTTTTTAATGCAGGAATATATTTTATAAGTGTTTACATGTTTGGTGCTAATTTTAGCAATGCTAAAATGATAGAATATGTACTAAAAATAGAAATAGAAGACGGGGTAATTGTTAGAGGAGATTATCATGGTAATTATGATGGTGTTTTAAGACCCATGCTAGAATGGGAGACTAAGTTAATTTAATAGATATTGTTATATGAAAATTTTAGTTTTTGGAATTACGGGAATGTTGGGACACAAAGCCTTCTCTATTTTTAGCGAAAACCCAAAATTTGAAACTTTTGGTACTGTAAGAAAAGCTTCAGACATTACGAATTATTTTAAAGATTCAAAAAACATTTTTTCTAATGTTGACGCTTTAAAACCAGAGTCTGCTTTTAACTTAATTGAAAAACTAAATCCAGACATTATCTTAAATTGTATAGGAGTAATCAAGCAGTTAAAAGAAGCTAAGGATCCAATTTTATCTATTGAAATAAATTCTTTATTTCCTCATAAGTTAGCTAGGCATATTAGAAATTCTCAAACTAGGTTAATCCACATTAGTACCGACTGTGTTTTTTCTGGAGATACAGGAAACTATAAAGAAGTTGATAATTCTGATGCAAAAGATTTATATGGCAAGTCCAAATATTTAGGAGAGTTAATTAATTACGATAATTGTATTACTTTAAGGACTTCTATAATAGGGCCAGAACTAAAAGGAAAATTAAGTTTACTAGAATGGTTTTTAGGTCAAGAAAAACCAATTAAAGGCTTCACCAATGCTATATACTCTGGGTTCACAACACTTGAGTTAATTAATATTATTGAAAAATATGTCATTAAAAATCCAACAAAAAATGGTTTATATCACCTGTCAAGTAATCCAATTAGTAAATTCAAATTACTAAAAACAATTGCTAAAAAGTATGCGAAACAAAATGAAATAGAACCATTTGAAGATTTTAAAAATAATAAATCACTAAATAGTGATTTATTCAAAAAAGATTTTGGTTATATTGTTAAATCATGGGAGCAAATGATATCAGAAATGTATAAAAATTATAGTTCATGAAAGTCATTACTATTTTAGGAACGAGACCAGAAATTATTAGATTGTCTCTGACAATGAAATTGTTAGATAAGTATGTAAATCATATAATGATACACACTGGTCAAAATTACGATTATGAGTTAAACGAAGTTTTTTTTAAAGATTTAAAAGTAAGAAAACCAGATTACTTTTTAAATGTAAATACAAAGTCATTAGGAAATATTTATGGTGATACGTTAATTAAATGTGAAGAAATTTTAAAACAGGAAAACCCTAATGCAGTCTTAATTTTAGGAGACACTAATAGTAGTATTGCAGGAATTATCGCTAAAAGGTTACAAATTCCTATTTACCATGCGGAAGCTGGCAACAGGTCTTTTGATCAAAATGTTCCTGAAGAAATAAATAGAAAAATTATTGACCATATAGCAGATTTTAATATAGTTTATACTGAAAGATCTAGACAACATTTAATTTCTGAAGGCTATCCTCATAGAAAAATTTATTTATCGGGTTCTCCAATAAAAGAAATTTTCACAAATTATCAGGATAAATTAAAAGAATCCAAAATATTAGGGAAACTAAATTTATCTTCTGGAAATTATTTTTTAGCGAGTATTCACAGACAAGAGAATGTAGACTTTAAAGAAAACCTAATTAATATTATAGAGATTTTAAATGCAGTAGCTGAAAAATTCAATGTAAAAATAATTGTCTCTACTCACCCTAGAACTAAGGAAAGGCTTAATGCATTACAAAATATAGAAATTGATAAAAGAGTTGAATTTTTAAAGCCTTTTGGATTTTTTGACTATTTAACTTTACAAATAAAATCTAAAGCTGTTATTTCAGATAGTGGAACAATTAGTGAAGAGTCAGCAATTTTGGATTTCCCGGCAATAACACTTAGAAAATCTATGGAAAGGCCAGAGGCAATTGATGCAGGATCCATTATATTAACAGGCTTGGATAAAGAAACGGTATTGACATCACTTGATGTGGCAATAGCTCAAAATAATATAGATTTAGCCAAATCAATACCTAAAGAGTATGAAATTAAAAATACCTCCTGGAGAATTTTGAAATTAATTTTAGGTACAGCAAAATTAAGCAACCAATGGAATTCTATTTCCAAAGTATAATATAAAATGTCAATTTCAAAGCCGTTAGTATCAATAATAATACCAGTTTATAATGGGTCTAATTATTTAAAAGAAGCCATTGAAAGTGCTTTAGGTCAAACTTATAAAAGAATTGAAATTTTAGTAATTAATGACGGTTCTAATGATGGAAATTTAACGCATAATTTAGCTCTTTCTTTTGGCAATAAAATTAAATATTATAGTAAAGAAAACGGTGGAGTTGCAAGTGCCTTAAATTTTGGAATTTCTAAAATGAATGGGGAGTACTTTTCTTGGTTAAGTCACGATGATACGTTTAAGCTAAATAAAATTGAAAACCAAATTTCTTTTTTGTTGAAAAATAAAGAATGTAAAATTTTAGGTTCAAATTTTGAATCTTTTGCATTTAATAAGAGCAAGAAGGAGTTTAAAATAAAAAAAACCATTTTTAAAAACGGCTATGACGTACTATCTAACTGGCTTTTTTTTTGCACATTGCTAATACACAAAGACTGTTTAGATAAGTTATTATTTAATGAAGAAAATATTTATTGTCAAGATCTTGAAGCCCAATTAGATTTGCTAAAAGGCAACAAAATTTTTGTTCTTAATGAAACTTTAATGATGCAAAGAGTACATATAGATTCAGCTACACAAAGCAATATTTATTGTCATATGAAGAGTAAAAACATTTTTTACAAATCGTTATTGAAAAAATATGGTATTGAGTTTTTTAAAGAGAGCTCCAACGAAACTGATTATCAAACTTTAACTAATCTAGGAGATATTTGTATGAAAAACAGCCTTGATACTGCGGGAAAATTTTATTTTCGAAAAGCTTTTAAAAATAAATCTAACTCTGTTAAAGTTTTTTTATTTGCTTTTTTAGGCTTAAGAATCTGGAAATTAATATATAAAATTTGAAAAAAAAAGTTCTTATAATTTCTCACGATGCAAACCCAGGGGGGGCTCAAAACTCTATTCTAAATTTTTCAAAAATATTAAGCTCAATTGGATTTGAATTGCATATAATTTTAAAACAAGGCGGTTTATTAAAAGAAGAATTTGAAAAATTAGGAACTTGTTATATGTGGAACAAATTAAACATTGTAAACTCTAACTTTTTAGTTAGAATTATAAATAAATTCATCAACCTTAACTATTCTTATAATTTAAAAATAACCAAAAAAATTATTAGTTTAAATCCTGAGTTATGCATTAGCAATACGATTACAAATCATGAAATAGTTAAAGATTTTTATCAAACCAAAACCAAGATAATTACCTGGGTACACGAATTAAGTTATATGTTTAGCGTCATAGAAAAAGCATCACTTGAAAATCCAAAAATATTGATTAACAATACTGATTTTTTTTTATGCGCCTCTACAGCAGTTCAAAAATATTTAATTAAAACTCATTCGGTTCCGCTTGAAAATACATATGGTATAAATGAAATCATAAACGATAAAATAGAAGGAATCCATATTAAAAAGTCTAAAATTTTCACAGTTGGAGGGTGTGGGGCTTTAGGTTGGAGAAAAGGGTCTGATTTATTTTTAAGAGTGGCCGATGAACTTATAAATACACTACATGTTAAAGATATTTATTTTGAATGGCTTGGAGCTCAAAATAATTCTATTGGATTACTTCAAATACAGGAAGAAATAAAGAAATTAGGACTTGAAAAATTTGTAAAAGTAGTTCCATTTGAAATAAATTCTAATAAATTCATGGAGAGGATAAGCTTATTTTTAATGACTTCAAGAGAAGACCCTTTCCCTTTAGTAAATTTGGAAGCTGGATTATATGAATCACCAATTTTATGCTTTGGTGGCACAGGAGGATCAGAAGAAATCGCAATAAAAGAAAATATTTTTAGGTATAGTGACACCCTTTCTATGGCTAAAAGAGTAAAGTTTTACAAAGAGAACACATCGTCTTTAGAAACGGATAGTAAAATAAGCTATCAAAAAGCGAGTGAGTTCACAAAACAATCTAAAACTAAGGAAGTTGAAGAGTTAATATATAAACTTCTTTAAAAATGCAAAATAAAAAGTTATTGTTGGAAAAGGTATTGGTTAAAAGAAAATTACCTGAAAATTATAATATTAAAGATGACTTTCTATTTTCCAATGAAATAGAGAGAGAATTACCTGATCTACACTCCGAATTGCACAAAAACATTTGTATAAATTCTGACCAATATCTATGGAAAAATTTAAGTTTTTTGGATGAAACTTTTTTCAGGAGAGAGAAAAGAAGAAAAAACAAATTATCTAATTTCAAATTTTTATTAAAATCGTTTACAAAAAAAAAAAGAGTTGTAGATGAAGGCTTGTGGCTTATTGATAATTGGAGTCATGGTTATTTCCATTGGTTTGGTGATGTTATCCATAAATATTATGCATTAAAGAAAAACAATACAAAATTAATTTTACCATATAATTATGCGAAAATTGATTTTATAATTGCATCTTCAAATTTTCTTAATATTGATTTAGAGTTTATTTCTGAAAATGAAGTTTTAAAATGTAAAATGCTAACAATTGTTCCAACAACATTTATTTCTGGGAATTTTTATAGTGACATAATGTTAACGATACAATCTAAGTTTCATAATACTATAGCAACCAACTCTAATTTAGCGAATAAAATATTATATCTTTCAAGAGAATTAACCGACAGAAGAAAGGTTGATAATGATGCAGAAATAAGAGATTTAATAAAGAAAAAGGGCGGAGAAACTTTAATTTTAGAAAAAATGTCATGGGTTGAACAACTGGGCTATTTTCAAAATTGTGGAATTTTAATTTCCCCTCACGGGGCTGGGTTGACTAACATGATTTTTTGTTTCAAGAAAGTTAAAGTAATCGAATTCAGACACCATTGCTCTAAGATTCAAAACATGTATTTTAGCATGTCGTCGACACTCAAATTAGATTATTTTTATATAAAATGTCAAGGTAAAGAAACAGCCCCTCATACAAGTAACATCAATGTCCCATTAGGGGAACTAAATTTATTATTAGATGAGTTTGTCAGTTAAAACAACATTAATATCAGTTTTAAATTACAACAATTTCGAGTCCACAAAAAAGTGTGTTTCAAGCATTTTAAATTGTTCTCTAAAAAATATTGAAATATATATTATAGATAATAATTCTCCGGACAATTCTTATCGAAAGCTTAAAGGTTATTTTAAAGACATTAAAGTGGTAAAATCAAAGACTAATAATGGATATGCAGCTGGGCACAAAATAGCAGTTAACTATGCTATTAAAAACGAGTTTGATTTTATTTGGCTTTTAAATAACGATTTAACAGTAAGAAAAGAATCGTTACAAAAACTACTATCTGCTTATGAGTCAAATGGAACAGGGGTTTTTGGAAGTATTACTTTAAAATCTGAGAATCCAGATGTAGTAAATTTTGGAGGAGGAAACACCGATAATACAAAAGAAGCATTTGATTATAATGCTTACGAAGGCTGTCTTTTAGAGGAATATTATAAAAAAACTCAATTAAGAAAAGTGCAGTCTGTTGAAGGTAGTTCTATATTAATACCATTAGAAATAATAAAAGAGCATGGCTTTATGAGAGAAGATTTTTTCATGTATGGTGAAGAGACTGATTATTGTTACAGGTTAAAAAAGGTTGGTATTTCATCTTTTGTTGTTCCAGAATCTGTTGTTGTTCATAAAGGGGCAGAATCTTTAAAAAATAGTAAACATTTAGAATCGTATTATAGAAGGCGGAACATACTTTATTTTGAAAAAGAGCATTATGGGATATCAATTCTTAAAAACCTTCAAAAAAGGTCAGGAATAGTAAGTTTAATTAAGTTTTTTATTATGCACAAAACCTTTGCAAACCAAAAAGAAGAACTGTATTATTTGAATTTAGCATATATACATGCTATGCAAGGGAAAAAACGAAGGATTTCTTAAAATACGTGAAGGAAGTTTTCTGGGTGTCCTTCTGCCTTTGGATTTTCATCAAAAAACTGTGAACTTGGCAAAAGCTTTTTAAGTTTCTTTTTGTCAAAAAATTTATATTTTTTCGAAAAATAAAATGAATTATTGATCATGTATCCATTCTTACACTTAGACAAGATTTTTTTATATGCTATTTGTTGTAAATATCTTGGGAGTTCGCTAAATGCGTAATTGGATACTATTAGATCATAATTATCGTCAAAGTCATCGAAAAGAGTTTTTGTTTGATATTTAAAAGAAACCTCATTCATCGACACATATTTTTCAATTAATTGATTAACCTCTTTCAGATCCACATAAGTATAATTTTTGATATTATTTAATTTACTTAATGCAATTGACTGACCGCCGTAACCACAGCCTATTTCAATTATATTTAGCTCTTGATCAGCTTTATATTTAAATATTCTATTAATATCTGTAGCAATTGATAAATATCTTAAAGAAGAGGGGGAGACCTTATTAAGGTCTCCAATAGTTATAAGTTTCGGACCGCCAAATTTATCAATATTGGAAAGTATTTCTAAAATTTCCCTCTTATTAAGTTTAGAAATTTTTTGAATGTATTTATAGTTTTCTAGTCCTCTTTTTAAATTATCATGCTCAAGGACCCAACAGTAAATTTCATTTTGTCTAAAACTTTTAAAAACATCGTCATTGTCTGCTGCTTTTATGACAAAACTTGTGTATTCCTTTAAGTTTTCAGAAACAGAAATAGAGTTATCTAGCTTTAAATAATAAATAAATTTCTTTTTTTTATTTTTTATGTAATCTTTTATTTTGGTTGGGATAAATTTCTTCATTAAATAAAAGTAAGTAATAGTTTGAGTTATGTCCTCTAAAGAGTCATTTTAATGAACCATTTTTGATATGGTAAAGCTCTGTTATTTAATAAGCTACTTAGTAATTTCTAACTTTGGATTTTTCTTCGAAATAATTAAAAATTAATTCAACTGTATTAAAGCTCTACCCAATTCTCCAAAAACAAATCTTTATTTAGCATTTCTTTTGCAATTTTAGGGTATACGATTTTTTTATTTGGCGAATTGTTTAGCCAACCGCCCCACCAACTAAATGTGCTATTAGAAATAATATTATGTTTACAATGACTCATCAAAATTAGCTCATGATAATCATAAATATTTTCTTGTCCGGATATTATTTTGACATTATATTTTCCCGAAAAATTATCTTTACACCATTCCATATCATTAGTGAATATATAAACTTTAAAATCTTCAATAAATTTTGAGATTAGGTTAAGTGCAGATTCGTAATATTCAATAGAACAAACAGGAACTTTCAAGTCTAAATAATTCCCCCTTCTAACATGTAAAGAAATAGAATTATTTTTTAAAATATCTTTCTTCAAGTCCTTAAATTGCTCGTTTTTAAATTTTGGTTTTAATGTTATTTCGCTTAATATTTTCTCTCTCATTGTAAGAAAATATTTATCGCATTGCCAGTAGCCTTCTAAATAGCTATTATCTTTAATTTTAAAAAGATTAGAGTCATAAAAATCCACATTTTGTTTTACAAATTTTCTTTTATAATACGGAAGGAATTTTTGAGCCCCCCTAGCCATAAAATTGTCTTGCAAAAGTATTTCAACATCTTCTTTAGATGCTATATTATATTCTAAGTTAAATTTATTTAGTTCAAATTTATGCCAGCTATAACTTTCAAAACCAGAATTATCAAGTTTTAGAGAAGTATTATTCAAATCCGCTATTTTTCTTCCAAAGTAATATTGAAAAAGTTGGTTTCCTATTCCACCTATTATATTCGTTATAATCATATATTTGAAAAAAATTTATTGATGATAAGTAAAGATAGCTCAATATTTATTGCTGGACATAAAGGAATGGTGGGGTCCTCGATTCTTAGGTGTTTTTTAAACAAAGGATTTAGTAATGTTCTAATTAGAAATAAAAAAGAACTTGATTTAAGAATACAAAAAGAGGTAGATTTTTTTTTTAAAAGCAATAAAATAGATTGTGTGATCTTAGCAGCTGCAAAAGTAGGAGGGATACAAGCTAATATTAATTATCCTGCAGACTTTTTTTACGATAACCTGTTAATACAAACTAATGTAATCTATGCAGCCAAAAACAATAATGTAAAGAAAATTATTTTTTTAGGTAGTTCTTGTATTTACCCAGCAGCTTGTCCTCAGCCCATGAAAGAGAAATATTTACTTTCAGGACCACTTGAACCCACCAATGAGGGATACGCTCTAGCTAAAGTAACAGGTATAAAAATGCTTAAAGCCTTTAATACTCAATATGGGCTAGAGAGTCTAACCATTATTCCACCCAACCTTTATGGACCAAACGACAGTTTCGATTTAGAAAATTGCCATGTTTTATCCGCCTTGGTCAAGAGGTTTCTAGATGCAAAAACTAAAAAATGGAATGAAATTACTCTTTGGGGAACAGGTATAGCTAGAAGAGAGTTTATGCATGTTGATGATATTGCTGAAGCAGTATATTTTTTATTAAACCAAAAAATAGAGAATGATATATTAAACATTGGTCATGGGAAAGATATTTCCATAAAGGAATTAGCAATGATAATTGCTCAAAAAACAAATTTTAGTGGAGAAATTTTATGGGATACATCAAAACCCAACGGAATGTTAAAAAAATGCATGGACGTTTCGAAAATGGAACAAATAAATTTTGTTCCAAAAATAAATCTTAAAGAAGGTATAGATCAAATGATTAAAGAATATAAAAAAATACAGACACTATGATTCCATTAATGAAAACGACATTTCTTAACGAACAAGAAACAAAAAAGAATTTAGCAAATTTTATTTTACAATCTTCTAAGCTAAGTATGGGAGAATATTGTCAAAATTTTGAAGAAAAGTTTTCAGATTTTCAGAAAAGAAAATATAGTGTGTTATTTAATAGCGGAGGAAGTGCAAATCTAGCTATGATTCAAAGTGTATTAAATTTAGGAAGACTAAAAGTAGGAGATAAAGTTGGTTTTTCAGCCTTAACATGGTCCACTAATGTTATGCCCTTAATACAACTAGGCCTTATCCCAGTTGCAATAGATTGTGATTTATCAAGAATAAACGTTACATCTTTACAGCTTAAAGAGACTATTCAAAGAGAGGATATAAAAGGGTTCTTTTCGACTAATGTTCTTGGTTTTTCTGGGGATTTATTGGAGATTAAAAATATATGTAAGGAATCCAACGTTATTTTTATAGAAGATAATTGCGAATCTCTTGGCTCTAAAGTAGATGGCAATCTTACAGGAAATTTTGGTTTGGGCGCAAGCTTTTCTTTTTTTGTTGCTCATCATATGTCAACAATTGAAGGGGGGATGGTTTCCACAGACGATGAAGAATTTAATGAAATGTTAAAAATAGTAAGAGCTAACGGTTGGGACAGAAACCTATCTATAAATCAGCAAAATAAACTAAGAGAAAAACATCAAATAACTTCAGAATTTCAATCAAAGTATTCGTTTTATGACCTAGGTTATAATTTGAGACCCACAGAAATTACAGGTTTTTTAGGTTTAGAACAATTAAAATATTTAGAAGATAATATTACAATTAGAGAAAAAAACTTTATGAAGGTTCAAACTTCAATATCTCAAAATCCAGATTTAAGAAATTTAGATATAAATTGTATGGAATATATTTCATCCTTTGCAATGCCTTTCATATTTAACAACAACAACTTTAAAGAGAGCTATATGAATAACTTTTTGAGTTCTAAAGTAGAGATTAGGCCTATGATTTCTGGCAATACTCAAACACAACCATTTTACAAAAAGTATGTGTCAAATATTCAGAACTTGCCAAATACTCAATTTTTGCATGATAACGCTTTTTATTGTGGAAATTATCCTGAGCTAACTGCTGCTGATTTAGATGTTATTTCGAACTGTATAACTAAATAAAAAATCAGCAAATAATTTTAATATGAAAAAAAAAACAGCTTTAATTAGCGGGGTTACTGGTCAAGATGGTTCTTATCTGGCAGAGTTTTTACTAGAAAAAAATTATGAAGTTCATGGTATTAAAAGAAGAGCTTCTTCTTTTAATACGGCAAGAATCGATCACATATTCCAGGATAGGCACAAAAAAGAGGTCAACTTTTATTTGCATTATGGAGACTTAACAGACTCAACAAACTTAATTAGAATTATTCAAGAAGTTCAACCAGACGAAATATATAATTTAGGTGCTCAGTCTCATGTTAAAGTATCTTTTGAAATTCCGGAATATACTGCAAACTCAGATGCACTAGGGACACTTAGAATATTGGAAGCAATTAGAATTTTAAAATTGGAAAAAAAAATTAAATTCTATCAAGCTTCTACATCTGAATTGTATGGTAAAGTTCAGGAGATACCACAAAATGAATCAACTCCTTTTTATCCTAGAAGTCCTTATGCAGCTGCTAAATTATATGCATTTTGGATTGTTAAAAATTATAGAGAAGCATATGATATGTTTGCCTGTAATGGAATATTATTTAATCACGAAAGTCCAGTTAGGGGAGAAACTTTTGTGACTAGAAAAATAACCAGAGCCGCGGTTAAAATATATTTAGGTTTACAAGAAAAGTTGTACTTGGGCAATCTCAATGCTCAGAGAGATTGGGGTCATGCTAAAGATTATGTTGATGGTATGTGGAGAATGCTTCAGCATGATAAGCCGGAAGATTTTGTGTTAGCAACAGGTAAAACCTATTCTATTAGAGATTTTTGCAATATGGCTTTCAAAGAATTAGGGATTAAAATTTTATGGAAGGGATCAGGACATAAAGAAGTTGGTATCAATAATTCTAATGGAAAAGAAATAATTTCTGTAGATATAAATTATTATAGGCCTACTGAAGTTGATATTTTGGTAGGAGATGCTAGTAAAGCAAAAAAAGAACTAGGTTGGTCTTTGAAATATGACTTGAAGCTTATGGTTAAAGAAATGGTAGAGTCAGATTTAAAAGGGTTTCAACAACCTATTTAAAAGAAATATACTTGCTAATTTCCATTTAGAATTTCTTGATAATAATTAGCTAATTTTTTTATATGACTATCAATATTAAATTTATTTAATACTTTATTTCTATTTATTTTTAATAGCTCCCATTTAGAAATTTCTATCATTTGTTTGGAGTAGGTTTCTACATCATTTTCTTCACACAATAACCCATTTACATTATGCTCCACTGCTTCCGGAATACCACTGTGAAAAGTACTAAGAATAGGTAGTTCCATGGCCATTGCTTCTATAACTGAGTTTGGAATACCTTCTTGGTCCCCATTGGGAGCTGTTATGCTATGGTGAACAAAAACTGTAGCATTCTCCATTTGATTGATTATTTCACTTTGATTTAAATTTCCAAGAAACAGCACTTTTGAATTTAATTTTAGGGTTTCAACTATTTTTTTACAATCGTTGAAATATTTACCGTTACCAACGAAAATAAGTCTTGCATTAAATTTTGGATTATTTGTTGTTGCTTTTTTAAAGGCCTCTATCGTAACCTTTTGCCCTTTTTTACTATTGAAATTACTAACTTGAATAAAAGAGGTGATATTATTTTTTATATAATTCTTTCTAACAAATTTTTCAGTGTCGATTCCTGTATGTAAAATTATTCCTTTATTTAATGGAATTATTTTCTTTTTATTTAAGTTATCTAAAAGAGATTGAGAAACAAATATTGGGAATATATTTTTTTGTCTAAGGGTTTGGCTTAACCAGTTTACATAATTTTTATTATTTAATTTATATGAAGCACCGTAGCCTCTAAAATTAATTACAATTGGTGTGTCAGTTTTAAAATTATGTAAAAGTTTGGCGCTTTCATAAGCAAATTGACAATGAATAATATCAGGATTAAATTTATTTATTTCTTGACTAAGGGCTAATGAAAACTTTTTGTCAGACCAATTAAAATAATTAAATAGATTTTCAAATCGCCATCTAATTTTACTTTTTATAGAGTAGCTAGGATACTTAATTAGTAATGTTTTAATTTTTTTATATGCATAATTACTATCAGTCTCAAATGCTATATATAAAGTATTATGAATATTAGATATTTTCTCTACATCTTGCCTTATAAAAGTGGTTTTATAGGGGCCGTGGTCGGATAGATAAAGGATTTTCATATTATGATTTCTTATTAACTAAGATCCAACGGATATCTGATGATAATCAATCCATCTCTGCATCATTATAAGTGATTTTATTAGTTGTAAAATGTGTTGGTCAGAGTTAATACCATTTTTTTGAAAATGCTTTATTAATAAGGTATGCTTATTATTCCCAAATAGTAATCTGCTCAAATTATTATTAGAACTATTTAAATGTTCTAAGATGTAATTTTTATTGTCTTTTTGATTAATCCATTGATTAAATGTGAAGTTTAGTCCGACTTTTTTTCTGTGAATAAAACCCTCGGTTTTGTATTTTTCTAAAATTTTTTTTAAAGGATATTTTATTTTTCCTTCAAAATATTTTTCCTCCCACTTATAATTAGATTGATCGTTAAGAAATGATTTCCAGGCAAATGGGAATATAGTTAATATATTAGAAGATATTGGGAGATCATGAACTTTAGCTGTTGTTGTTTTCATTGCATATGATGCCATTTTAAATAATGAGTATTTTGACCATTGATCGTTAGTTTCTTCTAAGAGTCTATATAAATAATTCCAAGACTCATTTAATGATTTTTCATTTATCCTATTTTTTTTGGTCCACGAATTTGCAAATGGACCTATGTAAATAGCAAGTAATTTTAAGTATTCATTTACATTTGAACTATCTCTAGGAAAAAATTTATTATTAAAAGGAAGTTTATTAACCTTTAAGAAAGAGGCTAACCTTTCATTTAGTTTTAGAACATAATTTGGGTATGATTTATATTTATTAAATGGTGTGGAGTTATAAGAAGTTGACCCATAACAACCATCAGCCAATGTAGCATCAATAAAGGTGTGATTAGAAAAATCATTATTTTCAAATAGAAATCCAAATGGTAATGGGGAGGTTTCTCCAACAGGTTCAAAAAGATTTTTTGCTTGAAACTCTAATGAGCCAATATAGTCTGAAGAATTCATTTTATGAACAATTAAATCTGCTTTAGTGTTTTTTGCAGCTTCTTTAGCATATAAAAGTTCTTGGTCATTGTCTCCCGATTGTAAAAATATTGCTGGGTAAGGTTCCTCAATATGCTTATTAACAAGTACATTTATTAGTGTCGAATCTACACCTCCACTTAGCGCAATTATTGGATTTTCTTTAGCAATAAACGAAGTTGATGATAAAAGCAACGATTCAGTCTTAGGGATATTTCCATTACCCTTGTTAAATTTTAATTTATAATATGGATTAAAGTGATCTATTGGTATAAATTGATTTTTAATGTATTTTTCTAAACATTTATTATCAGTTGTAATTTTTGATGCTAATGGGACACTATATATTCCCTTATATATTGTGAGAAATTCAGGACTCACACCATATTTTAAAATTGAATATGCAACACTTGAATTTATTATTTTATTAGGTAGTCTTTTTGATATTTCATTTGGATTGTCAGATAACCACATTATTCCATCAGAAAACCCATAATACATTCTTGATCTACCCATTCTACTTGATGAAATAGAAATAGAAGTTTCATTGTTTTCTAAATATTTTATTAGGCATGAAGAAACACAATTCTCAGTTTCCTTTAAAAATGAATCCCATTCCACAAAATAGTCAGAGGGGACTTTTTTAAAAGTATTTATGTCTTTTTGATAAATAATTGGTTTAGAAGTGGTATAAAAAAATCTATTTTCAGTTTCACTTAAAACTGAGTTTGGGGTAAGATTTTTATTAACACTAATAAGTAGATTGTTTTTTTTAATCCACCTTAACGAAGGATTAATTTTTAGTGCATCTAAATTGTAAGTTAATGCAATTATTGTCATTTTTTAAATTTTATAAATCTAATAATCTTAGATATTCGAAAAGAAATGACCATTTGCCATATGTTTTTTTCACTTTGCTCTATATAAAATATTTTAGGCTCAATATGCTTAAGGTAGAAACGATTTAAATCGTAAATAAAGTCAAACCTATAAAAAAGTTTAAAAAAATTATTTAATAATAGTATTTTAAAAAAAACCTTTTTGGAGATATGTAATAATAAACCTTTGTTTTTTATTCCAATAATTTTAAGATTTATATCATTGTCAGTAAATAATATTTTAACAACTAAACCCTCATTTCCGCTTTTTCTAATTGCATGTTCTTTATTGTGTGAAATAATTGTATCGAAGCAAAAATTTCCTAAACTATATATTATTGGTTTATTTTTATAATATTGAATTGGCTGTATACAATGTGAATGGTGGCCCATAATAACATCTGCACCGGCGTCGATGAATGATTTAGCATCTGTTACTTGATATTTTGAGGGAAAATAACCGTAATCTGATATACCACCCCAATGTAGGAGTAAAATAATATAATTAGATTCTTTTTTGCTTTTTTCTATATCCTGAATAATCTGTTTATTATCATAAACACTTAGATTTATATTCGTTGTATTTTTTTTGTTATAGTTAGTGTCAGGGTGACAATAATTTAGAAAAGTAAAGGATTTATTACATATATTTTTTTCAATTAAAAAGTTATTTTTTTTTCTTTTATATGAGCTCCCTATGTAATCTATATTATTTGCCTCTAGAAAGTTTATTGTTTTATTGTATCCACTATCAAAATTATCAAAGACATGATTGTGGGCAGTACTAACTAAATTTAGTTTAAGACTAAGAAGATGTGAAAATGCTTTTTCTTCTGAATATAAATAAGGCTTCTTTTTTAAATCAAACCCTTCATCACCTTTTAGAAGCGATTCTAAATTTCCAACAATCCAATCTGTTTTAGCAAATTCATGAATTAAATTTTTAAACGGACTTTTCATATCTCTGTATCCATTATTTAGAGAAATATCCCCAAGAAAGATAATATTAGTATTAGTATTTCCCATAAAGAGTTATTAAATCATCTATATAAAAGTTCATGTTAAAATTCTGAGCACATTCAATAGCGTTTTTTGAAATTTTTCTGTATAAATTATTAGAATAAATTAAATCATTTATCTTATTTATAAAAATAGAAGGATTTAATTCATTAATAATTATTCCGGAACTATTATTTTCTATTAAATCGATTTTGTCTTTTACAATAAAAGAAATAACAGCTGAGCATTCTGATATAGCATTTATTAAAGTCAAACTATATGCTTCTAAATTTAAAATTCTGTTTCAAAAGAGATTTTTTACTTCATTAAATTGAGAGCTGTCTTCAATTTCAGATTGACTATTATTTAAAGGTATATAACAAATAAAGATTATTTCTAAACTCATATACTTATATTTATTACCCAAAATTATGGTGATTTTTCACATAAACTTTACGCATGATTAGAAAATTTAAATAAAAGACAATAATATAAAAAATTGTTTTTTTTTATTTTAATGATAGCGCTTTAGAATTTACATTTAAGGCAGCAATTTTTAAAATAATAACGCTTCTAGAAAATAAAAGTAATTAATTTATTAAATGTTAATTTAATTCTTTAACATATATATCAATAAGTTTTTTTATATAATCGGATATGTCAAAATCCGAAGAAAATTTAATTGCATTTTTAGATTGTGAATTATATAATTCTTCAGATTTAATTAGGGTCATAATTTTATTGGCAAATTCATTAGCATTTCTTTCCTCAAGCATATAGCCGTTAATTCCATCTTTAATTAGTTCCCTGTTTCCTTTGCCGTCCGTACAAATAACAGGTAGCCCAGACGCCATAGCTTCTAATATTACAAGACCAAATGGTTCATAATAAGAAGAGTGGAGGTATAAGTCAGCATCCTTTAGAAAAGTTTCTGGATGCATCGTGATCCCTATGAAATTTATGTTTTCTGAAATTTTTAATTTTTTAGCCTTGTTTAATAAATTATCTTTCTCTGGTCCATCACCAATTATTGTAAGATTTGATCTTACATTTTTAGATAAGATTATTTTTAAAACATTGAGCAAAAAATCGTGACCTTTTGAAGGGATAAGTCTACCTATCGTAATTAGCGAGAGAGATTTTTTTGAGTTTATAGTTTTTGGATAAGCTTTAAAATGATTGTAATTAATACAATTAGGTAAGTAAATTATGTTCTTTTTATTAACTCCTACAATTTTATTGTAGAATCGATAACATTCATTTGATATCGCAATGTGCTTAACTGATTTTTGTTTAAGTAATTTGCGGTATACATTTTTTTCCCACCAATGAATTATCGAGTTTTTTGAAATGTTTTTAATTGATATTTTTTTTAATTCTGGGCGGTTTCCATGAATATGATTAAAAAATTTCGTGGAATTGGGAGTTTTTAAGTGCATTGCAATATATTCAGCCCCCAACAGATGGGAATGAATAATATCGGGTTTAAAACTATTCACCAAAGATTGTAGGCCTTGAATATTGAGGTGATTTTTCTTAAATAAAGATGGGATGAATTCACTAGGAATAAATTCAATATCAATATTGCTTGACAACTCAGTGTATTGATTAATATTTTCGAACATAACTAATTTAACACTATGTTCTTTTTTAATTAAACCATTACAAATATCTAAACAAAGCCTTTCACCACCCGCACGTTTTAAATTTGATATCACATGCAGTATTTTTAATTTTTGGGGTTTCATGTACAATTTTCAATTTAGTAAGTATTATATAGATCTTAACGATCGACGTATGCCTGTAAAACTTGCTTATTAGTCCCTGTTGACAAAGAAATTAAAAGAAAGAATTTATGTTTGGTTTTATTGCTTTTGGGGTATTTAAATATAGACTTAATCAAGTAAAATAGTGCTTTGTTTTTTTTGTTTTTAGTAATATAATTTTTAGAAATATTAAAATATGCGTTTGAGATTAATTTTTTTTTTATTTTTTTTGGCAAAACAGTGTTTTTTATTATAAGTTTTATTGTTTTTAAATTTTCAGTACCATCGTCAATGTTTATTGACCTATTTTCATGTTCAATTTCAATAAATGTTTTTTTATGATGATAAAATACAGGATATTTTAATGCAATCCTTGACCATAATTCTTTATCCTCCCCAATTTTTAAAGAAGTATTAAATTGATTCTGCATTAGAATGTTTTTATAACAACACGCCCTTGGAGTCCCAATTGTATTTAACAAAACAAACTCAAGAGGACTATTCCCACTAGCATCATAATACTGTCTGGAATTTTCAAAACTGCCATTACTTAGTCCAGAAAAATATAACCCTTTTTTAAATTCATTTTTTTGTATTAATGTATACAAAACCTCTAAATGCGATTCATGATATAAGTCATCACTATCTAAAAAACATACCCAAGCACCTTTCGCATTTTTAATTCCATTATTTCTAGCTGCACTTCTTTCTCTATTTTTTTGGTAGATATATTTTATACGGTTTTGTTTTTTTTGATAACCAAGGACTAACTCTTCTGTGTTATCAGTAGAACCATCATCAACTATAATTAACTCCCAATTTTCGTGAGACTGGCTAATAACACTCTCTATTGCATTTGCAAGAAATTTTTCTCTGTTGTATGTTGGTAAAATAACACTAAAAAGCATATTTAGTTTTTGTACCACTCAGCAAACTTTGCTACACCTTCCTTAAAAGTGGTTTTAGGGTTATAATTAATAAGTTTTTTTGCTTTAGTTATGTCTGCATGGGTTATGTCTACGTCTCCCATTTGCATGGGTAAAAATTCAATATTTTTTTCTTTACGAAGTTCATTATAAATAGTTTCTACCATCTCAATGAGTGATATTGGATGGCTATTTCCAAGATTAATTATTTCGTATAATGATTTTTTTTCATTTAAATAATTTAAACCTTTTATTATTCCGTCTACTAAGTCATTTATATAAGTGTAGTCTCTCTTTGTACTCCCATCACCATATAAACTAATGGTCTCATTATTTAGTATTTTTTTAAAAAACTTGTGTATTGCTAAATCTGGCCTTTGTCTTGGGCCATAAACAGTAAAAAAACGAAAACATATTGCATTTATATTATAAAGATGGTGATAAGTGTGTATTTGAACTTCATTAGCTTTTTTAGTAAAAGCATATGGAGAAATTGCATTACTTACACTATGTGTTTCTTTAAACGGAGTATTTTTATTATTTCCATAAACCGAAGAACTAGACGCAAATAAAATTTTTTTACAATTTTTTTGATTCATCAAGTCCAAAATATTTTGAGTGCCATTAATATTGGTATCAATATATTTTAATGGGGATTCAACAGATGGTCTAACTCCAGCCTTAGCTGCTATATGGATAACAGTATTAAAATCTTCTTTGACAGAAAACACTTCTTTTTTCTGGGCAATATCAATTTCGTAAAATGTAAAATTACTTGATTTTTTTAAAGAAGTTAAATTGTTTTTTTTAATACTTGTATCGTAAAAGTCGTCAAAATTGTCAAGTCCAATTACCTTTTTCCCAATGCTAATTAAGTTTTCACATAGATGGGAACCAATAAATCCTGCAGCACCTGTTACTAGTATTTTGTCTTTCATAATCTTAAATCTAGCTTTAATTCAAATTTTGAATCGAGAACATTTAATTTGGTAAATTTACCACAAATTAAATATGCAAAAAGTCTTTATAATATCCTATTTTTTTGAGCCCTGTAAATTTGTAGGCTCTGAGAGAGTTGAATACTGGGCAAAAAACTTACATATTTACGGATTTTATCCCATTATATTAACCAGGCAGTGGAACCAGGGACAAATCGACTTAACTGACAAGGTTATAAACAACAAATACGAACACATTATTTATGACAACTATGAAGTTTACAAACTTCCCTATAAAAGAACTTTAAGAGACAAACTTATAAAATATAAATATTTAAATATTTTTAGAAAAACACTAACATTTTTTGAATCTTTTTTTGCTAATTTTTTTTTAAAAGCATTGCCGTTTTCTAACTTTTACCATCAAGCAGATTTGATACTAAAAAATAATCCAAAAATAAAATTCGTTATTAATAGTTTAAGTCCTCATCATGCTCTTTTTATCAGTTATAAGCTAAAAAAAAAATATCCAGAAAAAGTCTTTATTGCCGATTACAGAGACGAATGGACTACTAGAAAAACTAATTTTCCAACTAATTTTCTTGAAAAAATTCTTTATAACTTAAATATAATTAGTGAAAAACGTTGGGCGTCAAATGCAGACTTTTTCATTACAGTATCCGAAAAATGGAAGCAGTCTTTATCTAATCATTTAAACAAAAAAGGTTATGTTGTTAAAAATGGGCACGACATCGATAAAAACATTCATCTTAACAAGGCCTCTACGGGGAAAAAGCTTAAAATAATTTATGTTGGAACTTTATACTCTTACCAAAAAATAGAGATTTTCATTAATGCTGCAAAAAGACTATCCATAAAATATCACCAAAGTATTAAGGTAGATTTTTATGGACTAGAAATAAGGCCGGATCAAAAAATAAGGCTGCAACAAGTTACACAAGGATTTGAAAATATTTTTCGTATACATAAAAGAATCAATAAGTTAGAACTTTCAGAAAATCTTAATAAATCAGATATTGGTCTATTAACAGCATATGAAAATCTAGACGGGTGTCTTCCGGTTAAAATATTTGATTATTATTCTCATGGGTTAAATATTTTAATGTGCCCGTCAGACCTAGATGAAATGGAATCTTTTTTAGTGAAAACTAATTCAGGAATTGCTGTTAATACTGAAGAAGAGTGTTATAATGAGTTATTAAATTTTTTAATTAACAAACAAAATAACAAGTTAAAATACCCAAAAAAAAGTAAATATTTTTCAGAATACAGCAGGAAAAATCAAACTAGTATTCTTTCTGAAATTCTATTAAAATATTAATTTTTAACCTTTTTGGTTTTATTATATATCAAGTATAAGGTTGTGAAGAAAAAAGGCATAAGCGGTAATTTATATCTTACTAAAGCTCCAAAGTTAGTACTTGCTATCCCTACTCCAAAAGCAAAAAAAACTGAAAAAATAATAGAAAAAAGGAAAAAGGGCTCACTAAAAATCTCTTTAAAAAGTTTATAGGGCCTTAATCTCGTTAATAATATAAAAGTAAAAAATAATAAGATACAATTTTCTATTATTGAAAGCACCATCAAAGGACTACCATATTCCCAAGGTAAAGGCCTGTACAAAGCGGTAAATATGGACATAGGTGCAATTTTCAACATTCCACTAAATGTCCCGTCTAATTGTCCTATGTTGTAGTTATTCCCACCATATTGCTCTTCCCTCAATAAATCTTGTTGAATTACTTGGGCTTGATTTATAGTAGATTCTATACCTCCATATTGCCCCATAGAACTAGATATATTTTGAAAAATAAATAAGCCAGCTCCAGACAATAGAAGAATAGTTAACGGAGCAATTATCGCCTTTAAAAAACTGGAACGAACCTTTTTTAAAAAAGTATTATTAAGCCAAATTAACACTGCCGGTATTAGACTTATTAGCAGATATGCTTTAATATTTAATATTATAATTATGTTTATAACCAGTAATAATGAATTAGTAATTCTTTTTTTCTTAAAAATAAAAATAGAATATAAATTATATACTATCCAGCAGGTTGAATTAAATACATATGTATCTTTCATAATTCCACCGGTCCAAAAAATAATAGAGGGCATTGCTAATATTAAATAGAATAGAGTTTTTTCATTATTTGGAAAGGAGTAATTTACTACTTTGTATAACTTCCAAAGACCTATATAGGAAAATGCTGCATGTAAAATTGTACTTATAATAAAGCTTTTCCCACTCAGTAGATAAAATATTGCAGCATATCTGCAAACTGTGAAAGTGTAATAATCTTTAGCCATATAGAACTTTGGCCAACCTGTACTCGGCCGAAACCAAATTAATGACTCTTCATTATCAATAATCCCCAGTAATACTTCCACACCCCTAGAAAACTTCACAAGTATTAAATTACCTATAGCTTTAGAGCTGTAGAAATAACTCCAAGTATCGCCGCCATCATAAATAAAATTATAGACCAACCAAAAGAAAATAGCCCCCAAGATTTTTAATAAAAAACCGCGTCTAAAATATTTGATTAGATGTTTTTCTTTAGGTGAAAAAAAATAACATAATGAAACTAAAACTATAATATATATGGGTAGAAAAAATACGTCTTGAAAACTAAATGCAGATTGGATAATTAATATCAAAACTTTCTTAATTTTTTCTTTAAAATTAATCTAATTTTAAAGTTAAAAGTTCATAATTAAAAAAAGTATAGGTCAAAAAGAATTTATTTTGATTATATTTTAAATTAAACATTTTTTTATTTGACATTTAATTAAGTAATGAAACATTTTTTAATTTATATTTTTAGGCAATTAACTTTCAATTATGTTTTAGAAAAGACCAAGAAAAATAGACTACTAATTTTAATGTTTCACCAGGTTAATAATCAAAATGCTATTTTTTACAAGGGAATGCCAATAAATGTTTTTAAACAATTATGTTTATTTATAAAAAAAAATTATGAAGTTCTTTTGCCTTCTGAAGTTCAAAACCATTTCAAAAATAGCTCAAAACCAGCTGCAATAATCTCTTTTGACGATGGTCATTATGATATTATTAAAAACGCCTTACCCATTTTAAAAAACCTAGATCTAGCTTTTAATGTAAATATTGATACTGAAATTTTACAAACTAGAAAGCCACAGGATTTTGTAAGGGTATATGATATCTTAAATTATTGTAATATTAACAGTTATTATGACAGTGAGTTTATGAAACAACCAATTGAAATTGATAGATTTAACTCTGTAACAGTTGAAAAAAGATTCACAGACATTTTAAGTAAATTATCGATTAAAAAAAGACGTGAATTCGTAGATAAGATGGCAGTTGATTCAAAAATGTCCGTTACTAATTATTCAAAAATGCTTTCAGTAAATGATGTAAAACTATTAAGTAAATATAAAGTTGAATTTGGCTCTCACTCTTATTCACATCCTATTTTAACAAATTTAACGTCAAATGAAATATATTCAGAACTTATAAACTCAAAAAAAGAACTGGAAAAAATCACCAACCAAGAAGTAAATATTTTAGCATACCCGAATGGTATTTATAACCAAGAAGTTGAAAATATTGCAAAGGGAATGGGCTTTAATATTTTATTACAAACGGGCGATAAAATTAATGAGATTAATAAAGAAGAAGAACCTATTGAATCATGGAAAAGAATAAATCAATATCATCAAACACTTAACGGGAGTTTAGCCCATATATATGGGAAAACAAAAATTTTAAATTCAGTTTTAAATTATTTTAAAAAATGATATTGCCACAATTGATAATTATTGATAAATCTTTAATCCTTTGGAACATAAAAACATTATATACGCCTCCTACGATGGGATAACTGACCCTTTAGGGCAGTCTCAAATTCTACCATACCTATTTGGATTAAGAGCTAATAATAGTTTTAATTTAACGATTATTAGTTTTGAAAAATCTAAAAATTTTCTACTTAATAATAAATTAATTTCTAAGCAACTAGCAACTAATAAAATAAACTGGATTCCATTAAAGTACTCTAAAAGACCACCAATCATTTCAACTATTTGGGATATTTACAAATTGAATAAATCAATAAACCAATTAAGAAATAATAATAAAATAGATTTAATTCATTGTAGAAGTTACATCATATCATTAATTGGTCTTAGATTTTATAAAAAGCATAAAGTAAAGTACATTTTTGATATGAGGGGTTTTTGGGCCGATGAAAGAGTAGATGGTAAATTATGGGATTTGAATAATTTTGTTTATAAAAAAACATATAAATACTTTAAATTTAAAGAGAAAGAATTCTTGCAATATTCTGATTATACCATATCATTAACTAAAAATGGAAAAAAAGAAATTGAATCCTGGAAACTACCCAATCAATCACCAATAAAAGTTATACCTTGTTGTACAGACGAGAATCTTTTTCAAAATAAAAACACCAAAAATGTTAGAAGCGAACTAGGTTTTTATGAAGATGATTTTATAATTTCTTATGTTGGCTCAATTGGGACATGGTATATGCTGGATGAGATGTTAGATTTTTTTAAATGTCTACAAATCAAAAAACCCAATGCTAAATTCTTCTTTATCACCCAAGATGATCCACATACTATCTTTGAAAAAGCAAAAATTAAAAAAATTGACTCCAGCTTGATTAGAATTCAATCTTCATCAAGAGATAAAATGCCATCTTACATTAGCATAAGTAATTTTTCTATTTTTTTTATTTTACCAGTATTTTCTAAAAGAGCATCATGCCCAACAAAAATGGGTGAGATTATGAATTTAGGAGTCCCTATAATTTGTAATAAAGGCGTTGGAGATATTGAGGAAATCATGAATAAATGTATGCCCGAATTATTAATAGAAAACTTCAAAGCTCCAGAGTACAATAAAATTATTAATGTAATCCTTAATAATTATAAAATTAAAAAGGACAACATAATTAATACTTCAATAAATTATTTTTCTTTGGAAAAAGGGATAAATAAATATACAGATGTATATAAAGAAATATTAAATTGATATAATGAAAAGAACAATCTTTTATATTATTATTAGTTTTTTTTGTTTTATTTCTGGGATTATTTTAAGTAGTAGAATAGTCCCAAGAATAAAAAATTTATCCAACATTTTTACTTTAAATGAAGACTCAAAAGAAAAAAACCTGAATGACAGTATTCAAGACATATATATAACTATAAAGGATAAGGAATACAAAAAACTAAGACAAAGAAGAGATTATGCAATTAATGGCAATTATCTTACAGACTCCTTACAATCTTCTGTTAAAGCTGAAATAAAATACAATAATCAAATATTTAAAACTAAAATTGGTCTAACAGGTGGCTTAAAAGAACATTTTGAAGATCAAGAAAAATGGAGTTTCAAATTCAAATTAAGTGAAAATAAACAAATTAACGGGATGACAAAATTTGCCATTCTTTATCCAGAAGCCAGAGGATATTTAACAGATTGGCTTGCTTATAAATTATTAAAAGCCAGAGGTGTTATTTCTCTTAAAGTTGGGTTTTGTGATGTTTTTTTAAATAAAAATTATCTTGGTCTGTATTATTTAGAGGAGCGCTTTGGGGATCATGTCCTAAAAAATAACCAGTTGGAGAAGGGTGTGATCTTTAAAATTAAAATAGCATTGAAAGGTGAAGATGTTGGAAAGTCATTTAATTATAATACTAATTTAAAATTTTACAACGAAAAAAATATATTAGAGGACTCTCTATTGAATAGTTATTTTTTAGAGGTCAATCAATTATGGTTTTCTTTTTACAGTGGATCCCTTAAAGTAAGCGAAGTATTTGATTTACATAAGTTTGCTACTGTTTTTGCAATATCAGATTTGTTAAATAGCAAGCATGGCTATTCGGTTCATAATTTAAGATTCTATTACAATCCAATCACTAAATTAATTGAACCTATTGCCAGAGAATGGATGGATTTAAATAATGGCCCACCATTAAACAAAAATTTTGGGTCTTTAACAATTGAAGGAGAAGTAGCCAACAATATTCAGTGGGATAATGTTTATCTAAAAAACTTTCTAATTGAAAAACTGTACAAAGACATTCAACTTCAAGAGTTTTATATTAAGGAACTTGGCATAATTTCTAAAAGAAAGTATTTAGATAGTGTATTGCTGAAAAATAATAAAGAGTTAAAATTATTTACTGCTAAGATCAACAATTATGATTCAACCTATCATTTTCCATACTTAAAACTTTATGAAAATCAAGAAGAAATTTCAAAAAAATTATATCCAGAAAACCCTTCAATTGTTGTCAATTTTAAAGAAATTAATCATAACATCGTCACACTCTTAGTTAAAAACAAATCCAATCTCCCCCAAGAAATACATGAGGTTAAATTTTTAAATAAAAACATTCTTGAAAATAAATATACAGTACTTCCAAAGTATTTAAAAAAAGATGGTCAAAAGTTAGAATTAAAGCTAGATATCGATTCAAAAAATATAGACTTTCGAAAAACAACTATTGATGTGGTTTTTAGTTGTTTAGGGACGAGCCCAGAAATGAGAAATTATTTAGGTGAAAAAATTATAAATAAGACTATTGTTCTTTTTTAGTTGTTAATAAGATATGCTCATTAAAAACATCTTTTTTTTAATTTCTTTTTTCATGTTTTTTATTTTAAAAAACTATGCAGAAAACAGCAATACATTCGTTGTTTTCGGGCATGGATACTCCACTTTATTGAACAAAAAAAAGAGAGAAGACTTTATTAAAAAGATAAACAAAATGAACCCAAAACTGGTGTTTATATTAGGAGACTCTGAATTAGATAATAATGATATTGTATTGGATTATAAGAGTAAACTTAAAGCGAAAGTTTTTTTTTCACCTGGTAATAATGAAATTAAAAAAGGTAATTTGGATAAATATTTAGATAACGTTGGTTACCTAGACACACTTTTGAAAACAGAATTTGGAAATTTTATTTTATTAAACTCATTAGCCAGTTCAGAAAGTATTAATTTATATTTAAAGAATATTATTAATAATCTTGACACTTTAGTACCTACATTTTTATTAACTCATCATAGAATTTGGGACGATAACTTAATTTCTCCTTACCCTTACGAGCACGACAAAAGCTACTTATTTAGTGATCTTGATTCAAATATAATTTCAAGTTTCAATTATATAATTGCTGGTAATAGCCCTACTCAATATTTTGGTCATATAAATACTGAAATACCATATAATACTAATATATGCTACTGGTTGGACATGGTTAAAAATATTGAATGCTATTCAATGGGCATGAAAAACACTCCCTTTTTTCATTTTTTAAAAGTATTTGACAGAGAAATAGTAATAAAATCTATAGTTAATAAAAAATCAAAGTTAATTTCAAAACAAAAACAAATTAAAGATAAAGAGATAAATAAAAAAATCATATATCCAATAGAGCATTTTCTTTACTTATTTATATGTATATTAATATTGATAATAATAAAAATGCGCAAAAATTTGAAATAATATTTTAAAATTATTTTTTAAATAACAAAACTGTGAAAAAAAAAAATAAAAAAAATAAGCTATTTAGCTTTCTGAAAACATACAATTTTGAGACGCTTGTTCTTTTCCTTTTTCTCCTAGGAATATTTTTATCTACTCAAGACTTTGATTTATCAGATTTTCTAAGAGTAACAATTGTAAGCACTTTTAAAGGAACTACTTCTTTTTTGGTTAAATCATTTTCTAATATAGCAAGTATATTTCAAGGTATAAGACTTTCAAATTCTTTAGGAGCGATTATTTTGTTTTCCTCCATTGTTTTAATATTCAGAAGAATTAGATTTAGGATGATTAATAATAGTGATATTAAACAGAAAGCATGTAAAGTATGTAATGGTGAGTTAGGAAGAAAAAAATCTAAAGTCTATTTAAAAAGAATAGGCTTATTAATGTTCTTAAAATTAAAAACTTATGATTGTAAAAATTGCAAAAAAGAATATGTAATATTCAAATCTAAATAATTAATAGAACTAGCTAGAGTTAAATTTATAAAGAAAGTTCCCTCTGTATTTAACTAATGATGATATTTTTCACCTTTAATTATTGTAAAAGCTCTATATAGCTGTTCTTTAAAAATTAGCCTTACCATTTGATGGGAAAATGTCATTTTAGACAAACTTAATTTATTATTTGCTCTGTTATATAAATCTACAGAGAAACCATAAGCTCCTCCAATTATAAAAACTAAATTTTTAGTGCTATGTAACATATTCTCTTTTAAAAAGTGAGAAAATTCATTGGAGGAACTAATCTTCCCTTTATTATCCAAAAGAATTACTTTGTCAATTGACCCTATGTTTCTTAATATTGATTCACCCTCTTTAATTTTAAGTTCATTTTTTGATAATTTACTACCGTTTTTCACATCATTAATTACTACTTCTTCAAACTTGCAGTAATGCTTTAACCTATTTTCAAATTCATTTTCACCAATTTTTAAGTAGGGAGTATTTGTTTTACCAACAACTATTAACTTTATTTTCATAACTACTGATTAATCAAAAAAAAAGCTCTAAAATCTACAAAAAATCACATTTTTTATTGAAAAATTGTAAAAAAGTATTAAAATCGTTCGATTTATTTAAAATATGAAAAAATTACACGCCTTAGTTTTAGGAGCAACAGGAGCAACAGGAAGAGAAATAGTGAAGCTATTATTGGCTGACCCCAACTTTAGTAAAGTTTCCATTTTTGCTAGATCAAGTCCTAAAATTTTTAACAAAAATTTAGCAATCCATGAAATTGATTTTCATCAACTACATAAATATAAAGACTTAGTCAATGGAGATATACTTTTTTCTGCTTTGGGAACTACTAAAAAAGATGCTGGCGGGAAGAAAGAACAGTATTTAGTAGATTATACTTATCAATACGAATTTGCAAAAATGGCTTCAGAAAATGGAGTTACAAATTATTCACTAGTTTCTTCAACTGGTGCCAACGCCAAATCTTTATTTTTTTATCCCAGAATAAAAGGATTACTAGAGCAAGCTATTAAAAAGCTAGAGTTTAAAAAAATTGATATTTTTCAACCACCAATGTTGATTCGGCAACCAGACTTAATGAGACCCAGCGAGGAAAGCGGTATTAAATTTTTGAATGCTATCAATAAAATAGGAGTTTTAAAATCTCAAAAACCTTTACAGGTTGAAGGTTTAGCTTCTAAAATGGTTAAGTTTGCCAAATTAAAAAATCATTTTGGGATATCAACTTATCCTCCAAAGGACTTATTTATATAGCATCATATTGAAAGCAAGGTTAATCATATCCATAATATTTATTATCGTATCAAATTTTAATTCCCAAGACTCAACTTTTGTTAAGAAAATAAGGGTTAAAAAAAGTAATTTTGAATTTAATTTAAATCAAAATACTGCTAGTTTATTCACACCATCATTTAGCGCTATTCATCCAGGGTTTAATATGGTACTTAGCACTCAATGGAATAAAAACAAAAAACTGCAATTAAGGCAAGATTTTATAGCGGGATTTTTTTACCACAAAAGCTTTCAAAGTGTAATACAACTTTATTCAGAGTTCAATTTTAAAATTAAAATTTTAGATCGGTTTTTTATAAGTCCATTAGTTATTGGAGGAGGATATTTTATGTCTTTTTTAAATATGCAAAGTTTTTATTGGGATGGAAGCCAATATCTCTCAAGGCTTATTACCTTGAAGAATAATTGGGTAATTTCTTTAGGATCTAATTTAGAATTTCCTACTCGTTTTAAATTATTAAATAGACCGCTTAACATAACAGCTAAATATAGACTTCAAGTACAAGGCGAAATTATAAGATACAATGTCCCAATTATTGCTTACTCGCCAATAATGCTTGGAATTTCATTACCAATAAGTAATTAATATGAAAAAATTAATATTTGTATTCTTAGTTAGTTTATTATTTTCAGAATGTACTAAGCACTTTATAGCTCCAACGGATATTTGTATTGATAACTCAGAATTTTTACAGAGTTCTATAGTTCATCCAAAAGGAGAGGCATTTCAATCTGTATTAGATAAATATATTTCTAATGGTATCCCGGGGGCTACGCTATTAGTAGCCGATAGCAATGGTGTATGGACCGGTTCAGCTGGATATGCAGATATTCAAAATAATATTGCGATGCAACCTTGCCATATATTAAAACCAGGAAGTGTTACCAAAATGATTATTGGTAATGTAATGTGGCAGCTGCAAGAAGAAGGAAAAGTCAACATTCAAGACCCTATTTCTAATTATATACCAGATATTGCTGAGAATATTACTAATGGGACCCAAATCACTATAGAAATGCTATTAAATCATACCTCGGGAATCTATCCAATTGCTAGAGATTTAAACTACAATTTAGCAGTAGTAAATGACTTTACTAGAGATTGGTCAGCAGATGAAATTATCCAATATTTTACTAACAAACCAGCTACTAATTTACCAGGTGAAAAGTACTACTACTCCAACACCAATACCTTAATTTCAGAAATGATCATAGAGTCTATTACTAATGAGCCATTAGAAAATACCTTATCCGATAAAATATTTATCCCATTAGGAATGAATAACACTGTTTATTATGATTATTCTGAAGAATTTCCTTTGGGGAATTTAGCTCAAGGTTATGTAGATTTTCATAACGACGGGGGTAATATTCAAAATATTTCTGACTTAAATCCAGGAAGTGGAAATGGGTATACAGGACTCTATTCTAATGCTGAGGATATGTATTTATTTGCCAAAGCTATATTTTTAGATCACACTTTAATTTCTGAAAATAGTCTAAATCAAATTTTAAATAGTTTTTTTTATTCAGAAAGTGGCAATTCTGCTTCAAGTTCTGGCGCTATTCACAGACAAGACATCGATTTTTTCGGCGATAGTATTACAGCTTATGGACATAGCGGAGGAGATATAGGATACGCAGCTCATGTCACTTTTATTGAAAACTCGGAGACTATAATCATAATTAATTATAACTATGGCACTCAATTTTGGACTCCAATGGGAGATGAAATTAATGAAATGAAAAAAGAGATTTATTCAGTTGTAGTATTGTAGATCAATTTAAATTTTCAAATAAAGATGTGTTTTCTCTCACCTTTTTTTCAACATCTTTATGGAAGATTATGAAATTATAAAAAGGATGCTTTGCTGAAAATCGTTTTATCTGTTTCGCTTGTTTAAAACCACACAAATGAAAAATTAAATATTCGCTTAAATCAAATAAAGTGTTTAATTTTTCAGCAACTTTAGTTTCTACAACTTCTATTATTATTATTGGTTTGAATTTTTCTAAATGGGACTTGAATCCTTCAATAATTTCAGGTTCATGCATTTCAACATCAATCTTCATCAAATCAATTGAATCAATATTGTTTTGGACAATGAAATCATCTATTTTCATGCAAGACACATTATATTCTACAATACTTCCGTTATAGCCCTCCCAATTTTTTAATTTTTCTGGATTCAAAGAAGCAGAAGTTTGGTTTTGATAAGGAGTGTCATAAAAGACTTGATTTTCTGATTTATTTGATAGTGCTACTTTCTCGCATATAATATCGTAATTATTGATTTTATTATTTTTTTGAAGTTGTTTAAAAGTATTAATAGAAGGTTCAAAAGCAAATACTTTAGATTGCTTATTTATTGTTTTGGCAACTAAACTATACACTCCTGTGTTTGCTCCAATATCAAATATATTATTTGAGTTTTCACAGAGTTCTTTCCAAATCCATCCCGTATCGTTTTCCCATGTTTTAAATAATCCATTCCAAAAAGTATGTTTAGATATTGTATCTCCGAAATGATATAAAAAAAATTTTTTCTTATCGAAACAAACTTTAAATTTTCCTTCAAAATTTATTTCTTTGTAGACTTTCTCATTTGGAAAGGTTACAAACTTTAAAAGTTCACAAAATGCTCTCTTAAAAGGGTTTAAATTATGAATAGTAACAATTGTTTTGAATAAATAGGAAGTTAATTTCATTGATTTAAATTTTTTAAAGATACAAATAACTGATATTGATTATTGGCTCTAACAAGGTTTTGATTTTCATAATTAGTATTGTAATAAATATCATTATTTAAATAATCTGTTAAAAACCTAATGGATTGCATAAGTGTAATGGCTAATCCTCCAAAAAACATGTTTTGTTTTTCATTTATTTCTAATTCGCATGATGTCTTAAATCCATTTAAAATACTAGTAACTATATCTCCATTACAAATAACTTTTGAAATTTCATTGGATTCCTCTCCAGCTGGGTTACTATAAGTTCTAATCATGTCTCCAATATCAGAAAGGATACAGCCAGGCATCAGTGTGTCGAAGTCTATAAGTGCAATTACTTTATTATTATTATTTTCAAAAAGAAAGTTATTAATCTTTGTGTCGTAATGAACTACACGTACTGGAAGTTGCCTACAAATTTCATCCCATTGAACTAGAATCGCTAAGCTTTTTTTAATTTCTAAAATTAATTTTTGTGCATTTTTTTTTCTGGCATTATTGGCGGTCTTTAAAGCCTTTTGGAAGGCTAGTGTTTTATGCTTTCCACTATGAAAATTTGGGAGTGTAACATTTAATTTTTTAATAGGAAATTCTTTTAAATAATTATAAAATTCAGCTATGCATTTAACGGCTTCTTTTACTTCATTTATATTGGATATTTTATTTATAGATCTACTGTTGTTCACAAAGGGCAGTAGCCTCCATATTTTATGTTCAAATTCCATATATTGATTTAATATTGGTGAAGGGAACTCATAAGAGTAGTTTGTTTTTTTTAGCTGTTCTTTAATTAGAATAATATTTTCTAGTCCTAGTTGGTAGTTAGGAAAAACCTTAGTATTTATTTCCTGAATAATATATTTATTTCTTTGAGTAGTCAACTCAAATGTTTGATTAATTAGCCCAGTTTTATTTTGGCTAATTCTGATAATAGTATCATCAATTTTAAATTGATTAAAAATTTTTTGAGCAAATTTTAGCTCCACAAATTCTTAGGATAAACCCCGTTATCAATATGCGTATTTAAAGTTTCAACAGCCATTTGTTTATCTTCTTTATAAGTAACACCAAACCAGTTGTCATTAGTTGGTATTACAGAAAAAGCTATTTCTTTAGATTGTATTTTAGCAGTTACTATATCAGGAATATAAAACTCAGCAGTTGGATGGTTAGCATTTTCTTTAATGAATTGGTTTAATCCTTTTTCAATTTCTTTAAAAATAGTAGGATGAAATCCCCAATAGTTCATCGACACATAAGATTTAGGATCAACTTCTCCAATAGGCTCGTCAGCACCAATATTGTATACCACTTTACCATTTTGTCTAGCCAATTTTATTCTTTCATTTACCTCAATCAAATTTTGATCTTCATCAACCTCACAAACGCCCCTATTTACAGTACCATTTTCAGAGAGGGTATTTTCTAGTATATAACCAATCATTGACATTTGGGTTTTAGAACAATTATTTAATAAAAAGTCAGCCATTATTTTAAATGAACTAGCTCCATAATAATCATCGGCATTAATCACCGCAAATGGTTCGTTAATGAAATCTTTAGCCACCAAAACAGCATGAGAAGTTCCCCAAGGTTTAGTTCTTTCTACTAAATTTAATCCATCTACCTTCACATTTAGGGGTTGATAGACATATTCAATTTGAATCCTGTCATTGAAAGCATCAAATATTTCTCTAAATGCACCATCGAATTCTTCACGAATTACAAACACTATTTTCCCAAAACCTGCTTTAATAGCATCATAAATGGAGTATTCAATAATAGGTTCTTGATTAGGACCTATTCCGTCAATTTGTTTTAGTCCTCCATATCTGCTACCCATTCCAGCAGCAAGAATTAATAAAGTTGGCTTCATATATTTTATAAAGCCCTAAATTTATAACAAATATTCAGTGTTAATGAAATTAGAGTGATTAGAATTTAATAATTCCTGTAAAATTTCATTATTGTACTTATTATCCTTAGAAGCGACAAATGTCCTAATAGAGAAAGATCTTAGCGCGTCAAATACACTCAAGGTACCAACTGCAGAGTTTTTTCTTCCGGTAAATGGATAAACATCTGGACCTCTTTGACATGAGCTATTTAAATTAACTCTACAAACCAAGTTGGCTAAGGAATCAATTAAAGGCCCTAATTGCTTAACATCTTTCCCAAATAAACTTACTTGCTGTCCATAGTCAGAATTGGCCATCGCAGTTAAAGGCTCATCAATGTCCGTAAACGAGACAATAGGAATAACGGGGCCAAACTGCTCTTCATGATATAAGTCCATAGACTCATTAACAGGGTACATTACAGCAGGAAAGCAATAATTAGGAGATATTTCTCCACCTTTTTTATTCATTATTTTAGCACCTTTTCCCTTAGCATCTTCAATTAGATTTTGAATATATTTGGGTTTTTGAACTTCGGGGAGTGGTGTTAAAAAGGATCCCTCTTCCCATGGTAAGCCTAACTTTAAGCTATCCACTGCTGCGGAAAATTTAGCTATAAAATTGTCGACTATGGATTCATGTATAAATAAGATTTTGAGTGCTGTGCACCTTTGGCCATTGTATGAAAGTGTTCCTGAAATACACTCTTTGATGGTTAAATCCATATCAGCATCAGGAAGAATAATTCCTGGATTTTTAGCTTCTAATCCTAAAATTAATCTTAATCTGTTTTTATAAGGGTGCAAATCTTGCAATGCAACAGCAGAAGTGCTATGCCCAATTAATGCGAGGACGTCAACTTTTCCTGTCTTCATTATTGGAGCAGCAATTTTTCTTCCTCTTCCAAAGAGAACATTTACTACGCCCTCAGGAAAAGCTTCTTGAAAAGCTTCTAATAATGGGGTTATAAGTAACACTCCTAGTTTAGCAGGTTTAAAAATTGCAGTATTTCCCATAATTAGAGCAGGAATAAGTAGAGAAAAGGTTTCATTTAATGGGTAATTATAAGGACCCAAACATAAAACGACCCCTAAAGGCCCTCTCCTAATATGGGCCCTAATATTTCCTTCAGTATCAAACTTTGCGCTTTTACGGTCAAGTTTTTTATAGGCTTCTATAGTATCATATATATATTCTACCGTTCTATCAAATTCTTTTGCTGCATCAGATTTATTTTTACCAATCTCCCACATTAGTAGTTCTACAATCCCCTCCCTCTTAGTGACCATTATTTCTACAAAATTCTCCATGCAAGCTATTCTTTCCTTAACCTTCATAGTTGGCCACAGACCTTTCCCTCTTTTAAATGCGTCTACCGCAGCATCCATTGCTTTTAAGGCGCTATCTTCATCCATATCCGGAACTTCACCAATAGCAGTTGGTATATAAGATCCATCTTTTTCAGTTAGATAAATATTTGATGAAACTTCTGCCATGGGGCCACTCCATGATAACAACTCACCTCCAATTAAGTATTTGTTACAACTTACATTAGGGGATTTAATTTCACTTTGATTATTCATAAGGACAATTTTGTTTAACAAATGTACTAAAAAACTAAACAAAATACAATTTCTTTCTTTTTTTGAATTTTTAAATCCATATCAAAGCTTTGTAGTTGTTTCCACTTTATTATTTAATTTTAGAAAACAATTATATTATATGAGAATTTATTTAACGATTTTAACTTTAATTTTATTTGGCACTAATCTAGGTGCACAATCAACAGTTGATACCACTGTAATAGAAACATTAGATTTCAATGATATAACCAAGAGAAGAGGGTGGTATATTTTTCCAGAAGATACAAATAAATACCACAAAGTTTTAATGTATTATACACTTAAGTGTGACGCGGCAACTACTCAAGATAATTATGCATGTGGAGAGTGGGATTATACAACTTACACAAGACTTTTTAATCATAAAAATGTAAATAGTCCTTATTACTATTACAAAAATTCTAATCCAGAAGTTATTTCTTACAATAACAGCCCTAAGTTTAATATTTTTCAAGAACTTACTTACAGTTCCTTAATAGACTCCACTCTATCTGAAAATATTTTCACCTTCGGAACTGGATCTTCAACAACATCAGAACTGTTAAATACTAGTTTTAAAACTGGTAAAGCTCAATATTTGATTTCCGCATTGGATCTGCAAAATCAAGGTCTTTTTACTGGAGATATTTCAAGACTGTCTGTAGATATTCAAAGTCAAGGAGAAATATTGAATAATGTAATCATTAAGATGAAATTAACATCTTTAGCTGCTCTAACTGACTCTACCTATGAGACTGATAATTTTACAACGGTTTATAATAATTCAAACCCTCAAATTCCTCAAGGAACAGCTATTTTTAATTTTCTACAGCCTTTTTATTGGAATGGCACTAGTAATATTATTTTAGATGTTAGTTTTAAGACAAATTCCTCTAATAGCCCTTACACATTATTTTCAAATGATATTGGCAATAATATTGGGCTAATTCAAGGCTATAATGGCTATTTAGATTTTAAAGACGATGAGATTGTTGATATACCATCTTCTGTTTTTGTTAATATTGACAGTGCAATTACTGTTTCTTTTTGGTGTTTTGGAGATGAAAATTTAATGCCTTTTAACTCATATATTTTTGAAGGCAGGGACACCAATGGGTATAGAGTAATTAATTGTCATTTACCATGGAGTAACAGTAGGGTTTATTGGGATGCTGGTAATAATGGTACAGGATCTTATGATCGAGTTCACGAATTGGCAAATGTTAATGATTTTGCTGGAAAGTGGAACCATTGGGCTTTTACTAAAGATGTTTCCAGTGGAGAACTGTCTGCTTATTTAAACGGAGAATTATTTATGAGCGCAAGTTCTAAAACAAGACTGATGTCTGGAATTACTAAGTTTAGAATTGGCGGAAACGCTGCTGCAAATTTTAATGGTGCTTACGACGGTAAAATAGATGAATTTAGAATTTGGAATACTGCGTTAGATGCAGCCACAATTAAATCTTGGATGAATAAAACTATAACCAGCAATCATCCAAACTATAGTCACCTTCAGGCCGCCTATAATTTTAATGAAGACAGTGGAATTATTGCTCATGATTATAGTGGTAATCTCCGACATGGATCATTATTAGGGTTGCCCCAGTGGGAATCAGCAGATTTATCTCTTCGCCAGTTTGATTTATCGGAGACTACAATTCGTCCGAAGTTTTCTTTGTATAAAGGAAATTACAATGCTCATTTAGATTCTAATATTGTAAACGATACTATTTATAACGCTCCCGTTTCAATTATAGAGACTCTTCCATATATTAATATGAATGTCACAGGGATTTCTAAAAATTTAATAGACACCATATATGGCTATGAAAGCGGTTGGGGATTCACTTATAACCCTAACGGATTAAAGATTGACTCCAATGATTTTGGGATTGACAATCAAATTATAAATCACTATAAACAAGACATTCACCAAATTCAAAACTATGTTACACCTTACGGTATTGGTTTAAGTTTAGGACCTTCTGGATTCAGATGGGTTTATGACGTAACAGATTATTTACCTTTATTTAAGGACACTTTAGAAATTTCTGCAGGAAATCAACAAGAATTAATTGACTTAAAGTTTGTATTTATTCATGGGACACCATCCAGAGATGTATTAGATTTTAAAACTATCTGGAGAGGAGATTTTAGCCATGCTAACATTGCCAATGATATATCAATGCCAGCTGTTAATGTTCCATTAGTTCCTAATGCAACACATTATAAAATAAAAACTAGAACTACAGGACACTGGTTCGGAGGCTTTCAAAATTGTGCTGAATTTTGTCCAAAATTTCATCATTTAAAAGTCAATGGAACTAAGCATTTTGAGTGGCTTAATTGGAAAGAATGTGCTGATAATCCTGTCATTGCACAAGGAGGAACTTGGATTTATGACAGGGCAGGGTGGTGTCCAGGAACTTTTGGAACTACTTATGATCATGAAATTACTCCCTTCATAAACACAGGTGACACCACGGTAAATATTGATTATGGAATGGAATTAACTGCAGCTGGAATGGAAGGAAACTACAGAACTACTGTACAGTTAGTATCTTATGGGGATTTTAATTTTCAAAATGATGCTGCAATTACAGATGTACTTGCTCCAAATGAATGGGAATTTCACAATAGAATTAATCCTATTTGTGATCAACCACGAATTCTTCTAAAAAATACAGGAGAGCAAGACATGGTTTCTGTAGAACTAGATTATTGGATTTGTGGAGGGCCTCATGAAACCTTTACGTGGAATGGACAATTAGAGTTTGATCAAGAAATTGAGATAGAATTACCTATTTCTAATCAATCTTTTTGGGATCATTCACAGTTTTGTAAAGATTTTCATGTAGAAGTAATGCAAGTTAATGCAGTAGCAGATGAATGTGTTGAAAATAATCATTACCAAACAACATTTGAAGTTCCACCAGTTTATCCAGAAAATATTGTAATATGGGTGAGGACTAATGGAGCAGGTAATGAAACTAAATTATATGTTAAAGATGTTGATGGAAATATAGTTTTTTCAAAAACAAATTATCAAAGTAATACGTTACATAAAGACACTATAAACCTATCTACTGGTTGTTATGAAATTGAATTGGAAGACACAGGAGAAGATGGATTAGATTTTTTTGCAAATAATGATGGCACTGGATTTTTTCAAATTAGAAAATTAACAAGTGCACCGCTAGCAGGTTTTGAGTCAAATTTTGGTAAAAATATCATTCACTACTTTACTGTAGGCTATGGGTTGTCAATTAAAGAAAATAATAATAGTTGCTATTTTAATTGTTTTCCTAACCCAGCTCAAAACCATCTAAATATTGAATCTTTCGGTTTCACTAGTCAAATTAACATTAATATTTATGATGCACTTGGAAGAAAAGTTTTCCATGATAAATGGGTTACAAATTATATTAATAATAGCAATATAATAGACATATCTAATTTTGAAAAAGGAATTTATATAGTAGAAGTATCGGATGAATTTAATACCAAAATAAGGCGCTTTATTCATCAGTAAACATCTCTTTTTTAAAAAACTTAGAGTATTGTAAATCAGCTTAATAAGAACACTTAAGCTCTCTTAATTATTACTTTTTGGCATCTATTAATTTTTTATATAAATAATTTTCACCATATCTTTAGAAGCATGAAGGTTAAATTTTTTCAATTTATTATTTTAACTCTAATTTTAGGTTCTTGCACTAATAGTAAGGTGATTTCTAACCATTGGGTAGATTACATAAATTCGTCAAATACGAAAACTCTTTTAGCGTCCAAGTCAAATCATTTTCTTACAAATTATGATTTTAAAATTTCAAATCTTTTAAATGAAACAAACAAAGAAGATAGCGTTGTAATTCTCACCAAAACAGGAAAAAAATTTAAAGGTCTTGTAACCAAATCAGATTTTGATGGGTACTTCATAAAAATTCAAAATAACAGAGAAATTTATATTAGTAATATTGAAATAAAGACCATCAATTTTATTAAGCAATCCAGCAATAAAGTTATCGACACCTTAATTAATAACACCTTAGAAACTTCAAATAATTTTAATAGAGAAATTATTGATGAAGAATCATTACAGGACTCACTAAATTTAGAACTAGAAAGAAAAGATGATGTTTGGGATGATACCAATTCCGAATTTGAATCTTTACCGACCTTAGAATCAGAAATAGTTCAGGAAAAAAGTATTTCAAATAAAGTTCAAGAACCCTTTAGTGTATTAAGCTTTGTTTTTACTTTATTGGGATTCTTAACGGGATTTACTTTTCTTTTGGGATTGATATTTGGCGCAATAAGTTTATCTAATATTAAAAAAAATCCGGATAAATTTAAAGGCAAGGGAATGGCTAAGTTTAGTTTTATTTTAAGCACTGCAGTAATATCAGCTTTACTTTTATTAGTATTGCTAATAATAGGTATTTTTCTGTTAATTTAAAATCATATTTTTTCAGAAATCCAATTACCAACATCACTTGTACTATAGTAAGACTCTCCATCTTTCACCAAATCTTTAGTAAGTATTTTACTCTCTAAAGCAGTATTAACTGCATCACGAATCGCTTTTCCCTCATCTTTTAAATTAAATGCATCTTCAAACATCATAGCGGCAGATAGAATAGTTGCTAATGGATTGGCTATATTTTTCCCGGCTACCTGAGGATAGGAACCATGAATAGGTTCAAAAAGAGCTGACTTTTCACCAGTTGAGGCTGAGGGCATTAAGCCCATTGAACCAGAAATAACCGACGCTTCATCTGTAAGAATATCACCAAATAAGTTTTCAGTAATTAGTACATCGTAACTATTGGGCCATTGCACTAACCTCATCGCAACTGCATCTACAAATTCGTAAGAAACTTCTACTTCAGGAAAATCTTTCTCCATTTCCTGTACAGTTTCTCTCCAAAGTCTAGATGTTTCTAAGACGTTTGCTTTATCTACACAGCATAACCTTTTTTTTCTTTTCATGGCCATTTCAAAACCTTTTTTGGCCAATCTTTTTACTTCTTTTTTGGTATAAAAACACACATCAAACGCAGAATTACCATCATCTTTTCTGCCTTTTTCTCCAAAATAAATTCCACCAGTTAACTCACGCAAAAAAACCAAGTCTGTCCCTTCTATTCTTTCTTTTTTTAGTGGAGAATTATGAATTAAGGAGGGAAATGTAAAGGTCGGCCTAATATTGGCAAATAGTCCTAATTTTTGTCTCATTTTTAGCAATCCTTGTTCTGGCCGGACTTTTGCTGAAGGGTCATTATCGTATTTAGGATCTCCTATTGCTCCAAATAAAATAGCGTCTGATGATAAACAAACTTCATGCGTATCACTAGGATATGGATTACCAGTTGCATCAATTGCTGCAGCGCCAATCAAGCCATCGTTCCATTGTATATTATGGTTAAATTTAAGTGCAACTGCGTTACACACTTTAACCGCTTGTTGAATTACTTCAGGACCTATTCCATCACCTGCTAGTAAAGCTATTTTTAAGTCCATATTTATATTTTAAAATAGTCTGTTTTTGGCAAAGTCACTAATCTCTTTTTTCATGTTCAATAGGAAATCTATATCGTCAAATCCATGAAGTAAATTATTTTTTTTATAAGAATTAATTTCAAATATACTTTCCAAGTATCCATCACCTACAACCACTTTTTGTGCTGATAAATCTATAATTATAGGTGTAAGAGGATTTTTATAAACCTCCTCAAATAACGCATTTAAAAAATTTTCGCTAACCTTTACTGGAAGTACTCCAATATTCAAGCAATTATTCTTAAATATGTCAGCAAAAAAACTAGAAATAACACACCTAAATCCATAATCATAAATAGCCCATGCTGCATGCTCTCTAGAAGATCCTGAACCGAAATTTTTACCACCGATTAAAATTTCACCCTTGTAAGTAGGATCGTTTAAAACAAATTCTTTAATTATTGATTCATCTTGATTATAACGCCAGTCTCTAAACAAATTATCACCAAACCCTTCTCTCTCTGTTGCCTTTAAAAATCTTGCAGGGATAATTTGATCTGTATCAACGTTCTCTATTGGAAGAGGAACTCCATAACTTTTCAATATTGTAAATGGTTCGTAGGTCATATTTTTAGTTTATAAATTTTCTTGGGTCTGTAACCTTTCCTGTTATTGCAGCAGCAGCCACCATAATAGGGCTAGCTAATAGTGTTCTTGATCCTGGCCCTTGTCTTCCCTCAAAATTTCTGTTTGAAGAACTAATAGCATATTTTCCCGGGGGAACTTTATCGTCGTTCATTGCTAAACATGCTGAGCAACCAGGTTCTCTAATTTCAAATCCTGCTTGTTCAATAATTTTTTTAATCCCATTTTCTTTTATTGCTTTTGCTACAATATGTGAACCAGGAACTAGCCAAGCGATTACATTTTTATCTTTTTTATTTCCTTGAACTATCTTGGCAAAATCCTCAAAATCTTCAATCCTACCATTAGTACAACTTCCTAAAAAAGCATAATCTATTTTTTTACCTAATATTAAATCTCCTTCTTTATAGTCCATATAATGTAGAGATTTTTGATAAGATTTTGTATTGTTTCTTGGTATAAATTGTGAAATACCCATTCCCATACCTGGATTAGTTCCATAAGTAATCATAGGTTCAATAACATCACCATCAAATTTATATTCTTTATCAAAATCAGCCTCATTTTCCGTATACAGCGTATTCCAAAACTCCATTGCTTTATCCCAACTCTTGTTTTTAGGAGAAAATTCTTTATTTTTTAAAAAGGTAAATGTTTTTTCGTCAGGTGCTATCATACCACCTCTAGCTCCCATTTCTATACTCATATTACAAACAGTCATTCTTCCTTCCATTGTCATTTTCTGAAAGACTTCCCCAGCATATTCTACAAAATATCCAGTTGCACCAGAAGTAGTTAATTGAGAAATAATGAACAATGCTACATCTTTTGGAGTAACCCCTTTGTTAAGGGCCCCGTCAATAGAGATTCTCATTTTTTGGGGTTTCATTTGCATTACACATTGTGCTGAAAGAACCATTTCCACTTCTGAAGTACCTATTCCAAAAGCAATAGCTCCAAATGCACCGTGTGTTGAGGTATGAGAGTCACCACAAACTATCGTGGCTCCAGGTAGGGTAATCCCGTTTTCGGGCCCAATTACATGAACAATTCCATTTTTTTCATGCCCCAATCCCCAATATGGGATTTGATGTTCTTTTGTATTATTTTCTAATGTTTGCAGTTGATTGGCAGATAAAGCATCTTTTACCGGTAAATGCTGATTAATAGTAGGTGTATTATGATCCGCTGTTGCAAACGTTTTTTCTGGAAAAAGAACTCTCACATTTCTATTTTTCATTCCTTTAAACGCAACCGGGCTGGTAACCTCGTGCACTAAATGTCGGTCTATAAATAGTACATCAGGCCCATCTGGAATTTTTTTTATAACATGTGAATCCCAAACCTTATCAAATAAAGTAAGTTTATTGGTCATTTCTTTTTTCCATTAGTTCATATAAGTCTTCATCATGAAGCAATTTTCTTTCATCTGCTAATTCTAAAAACTCTGTGTAGGCTGTCTCCATCTCAAATTTTGTTAATTTAAATCCAAGTAAAGATAACCTGTGTTTTAATGCAGCTCTACCACTCCTTGCGGTTAAATCTATAGAGGATTTATCAATTCCTAAATCTGCAGGATTTATTATTTCATAATTTTCTCTATGTTTTAAAAACCCATCTTGATGAATTCCAGAAGAATGTGAAAAAGCATTTCCTCCAACTATTGCTTTATTTCGCTGGACAGGCATATTCATCATTCTACTTACTTTTTTACTTATTTCTAATATTTTAAGACTATCAATATTGGTACTTAAATTTAAGTAAGGATGTGCTTTTAATATCATGGTAATTTCTTCCAAGGCTGTATTTCCAGCCCTTTCTCCAATCCCATTCATGGTTACTTCAATTTGTCTAGCCCCATTTTGAATTCCAGATAATGTATTGGCTGTAGCTAGGCCCAAATCATTATGACAATGAACAGAAATAATAGCTTTATCAATATTTGGGACATTGTTCATTAAGTAATTAATTTTCGCACCATAATCTTCTGGCAGAGTATAGCCCGTAGTATCAGGTATATTCACTACAGTAGCACCAGCTGAAATAACTTTTTCTACCATTTTTGCTAAAAAATCTTGGTCTGCTCTTCCAGCATCTTCCGCATAAAATTCTATATCATCAAAATATTTTCTCGAATATTTAACTGCAGAAACAGCTTGTGCTAATATTTTTTCTCTGGTTGAATTAAACTTATATTTTATATGCATATCTGAAGCTCCAATTCCAGTATGTAAACGCTTCCGTTTAGCCTCTTTTAAAGCCATGGCTGCTGTATCAATATCCATTACAATAGCCCTACTTAGTCCGCATATTATGGATTCTTTTACATTTTTAGAGATTTCAGAAACTGAGTTAAAATCTCCAGGGCTAGAAACTGGGAATCCCGCCTCAATAACATCAACTCCAAGATTTTCCAGATCTTTGGCAATTTCTACTTTTTCTTTAGTATTTAACTGACATCCTGGAACCTGTTCACCGTCTCTTAAAGTTGTATCGAATACATGTATTTTGCTATCCTCCATATCACTCAAATATAGACTAATCTAGGTGTAACAAATACAATAACTTATGTAGTTATTATCCCTTACTTGTTGATAGTAAAAAATTAATCCTCAAAAAATCTCTTGTCTTGAATTCCCTTGTCATCTATAAAGATATCTGCACCTATTTTCACTCCAGTTCTTACAGTGTGAAATTTCAAGCCCCACGATTTTAATTGATTAACCGTGAAGAAAAAATAATTTTTACCACTAACAGATCCTCTAGCAGTATCTATTATGATGGTATTTCCTTCATCATACAGATTATTTACAATATTAATCCTATCTTTTTTTGGTGTAGATTCAGAGTAATTATTACCATCTGTATTACAAAGAGTTCCATCTAAATCAAAACAATAAACCATAATTTCTACTAATTATTTACCTGACCAAATTTAACTTAAATAAATAATATTGTTATATTAGTTTTATTGTTAAATACATAATTGATCAAAATGAAAAAAATAATTAACCTCTCATTAGCCACTTTATTTCTAACGCTCTTATTTACATGTTGCACAAAAATTAAATATGGAGACGTTACTTTCTGGCAAAAAACAGGAAGTGGTTACGGAATTACAGTAGTAAATATAGATGGTGTTAGCTCTAATATTACATCTGAATACGGATCATCACCAGATTGTGGATCTTCTGGGTGTGCAGTTTTTAATAATTTAGAAACTGGAACTTATAATTATGGTGCATCAGATGGCACTTCAACTTGGAGCGGCTCTGTAACTATAACTGAGGGATGTTTAAAATTCGAATTATATTAGAAAATATATTTTCCTGAAACAAAATAGGAATAGAATTTTTAATAGATAAAGAACAAAAATCATAAAGCATTTTCTTTAATTATAATATAAATAAAGAACAGATAATGTTAGTTTTGTGGTATGGATATTTTAGATTTTGAAAATAGCACTTACAGTGTAAATCTTAGAAAGTTAACTAGAAAGTCAAGACTCGGCTTTGGTTATAGAGAGATAAAAGATATTACTATTCAAGATATTATGATTATGAATAAGCATAAAGAGTTAATCAAAATATATTTTGGTCTTGGTAAAATAAATTTCACAGATGATATATTAGATGAATTAGGGATTAGTGAAGATATGAGAATTCCAAAACCTGGTAAAATTGTCAATTATGATGAGAGAGATATTATAGTCGCCAAAGCTCTAAGAGTAGTTAAAGAAAGAAGAAAAGAAGAGACAGCTGCTTTTAGAAAAATGGCTCAGGAAATGCGAGAGAATAATAATAAAATAGACATCAAAAAAGTTGATTAGTAAACGCTAATCTTTTTCGAATACAGGTTGTTTTTAGTTTTAATTTTCACAAAATAAATGCCTTTGGAAAGTGTTGCAGTATTGTAAGTCAAGCCATTAAAATCTCCTATATTATTTCCATTTATACTTATTAAACTAGCTGACTTTATTTCTTTTAAAGAGAAGTTATTGATATGAACTATTTTTTCAGTATAATCATAATGAATGTCTATATTTAATATTTGGGCATTTAAAATAGATGTGTTGGAATACCATTTATTTTCTGCATTGGGGCCATTCCAAATAAGAGTTGCTAAATAAGGGTTATCTATAAAAGGATTTCTATTTCCCTGTGAACTTGAAATGGCATTATTTCTAAATTCTTCAAATATTGAAACTGGATCGTCATTATTCCACTCTAAAAAAATATCCGGCATATCTCCGTTAGGGCTATATAGCTGAGTCCCTTCACCAACTGAAACAGGTTCACATTGATTAGGATATCTTAAGTACATGTACATTATAATTCTAGCAACATCACCCTTCCACTCATCACCTGGGTACCAATCTCCTTGGTTAGTTGAACCTGAGTTACCATTTCCAATATTATATTTTTTATTACTTCTGGAGGCATTTGTTGAATAGTCGCATGCACGCAAATTATGAACATCTGTACCAGCACCGGGATTATTTGTTGTTAAATTTGGTGACGCAAGAGATTTTGGGAATACATGCTCTCTGTTCCACAGGCCATAACATGAACTGGTGTGGCAAGAAAGTGATTTAGATCTAGTTCTATCATTTTCAACTGACCCATCATTATCATCATATCCATAAACAAGCATTACTTTAGAAGTATCCATAGAATAAATATCAGATGACTTTACTACATCCCAAGTGTCTATAGAGTTTGAAGAGGTATATTCAATAAGATTTTGATGAGTATTTATGATTAAATCAGATAATTCGCCCTTTAACAAATCCCCGGATAAATTAAGATTAATTGACTGGTAATAGCTTGGAATTTGTGCCCAATAACTTATACTATAAATTAAGATTAATAAAGTTTGTAGAATTTTTTTCAATGAGTTAATTTTATGTAAATCTAATAAATAGATTAAGGACATTTATAAAAATCAATTTTTATCCAATAAAATTTCATGAGAAAATTTAAGTTTTTAATATTATTATTTTCCTGCTTAGTTTCAGGATATGGTCAAAAGAAGATTATTCCTCCAAATTTTATCTTGTTTTTAGCGGATGACCAAGGATGGAACGGAACTTCTGTAAAAATGATGGATAGAGAACCTTTATCAAAAAGTGATTTTCATAGCACGCCAAACCTAAACGAATTAGCCGCTAAAAGTATTAGATTTTCTGATGCCTATGCAGCTGCTCCTGTTTGTGCACCTTCTAGATATAGTATTCAATTTGGGAAAACCCCGGCAAGGCTTTCTCTTATAAGAGTTGGAATGAACAGCGATCATATTCCACACGAACAATTTAAAAGTATTCCCAAAGCTCTTAAGGAAGTAGACTCCACTTATGTTACAGCTCATTTTGGAAAATGGGGAATAGGAGGTTCCCCCAATATTTTAGGGTATGACGTTAGTGATGGGACAACTAAAAACAAAGACGGTGGCTTTGTAAACAATAAAGAACAATGGATAAGTGCATTAATGGATGATCCAAAAAAAATCTTCTCATTAACCGAAAAAGCTGTCAACTTTATGGAAAATAATGTAAATGATAGTACGCCTTTCTTCTTACAAATCTCCCATTATGCTGTTCATGCTTCCCTGCAGATGAAGGAAGAAAGTTTAAATAAATTTAAGGATAAAGAGAAAGGGCAATATCAAAAAAATTCAGGTTTTGCGGCAATGACTTTTGACCTAGATGAGGGACTTGGTATTCTACTTAAAAAGGTAAAAGAACTTGGCATTGAAGATAACACCTACATAATTTATATGTCTGACAATGGTTCTGTACCCAATATACCTGGAGCCAAAAAATACACACATAGCTATAATTTTCCATTAAGCAGAGGAAAATGGGATGCCATGGAGGGCGGGGTAAGAGTTCCCCTTATTATTTCAGGACCTGGAATAGACTCTTCTAAAGAAATTAATATTCCTGTTTCTGGATCGGACCTATTACCAACTATAACTGATTTAGCAGGAGAAAACAAGGTTAAATTTGATCATATTGACGGAGGAAGTCTCAAAAAAATTATACTAGGAGAGGATATTTCTTTTGTAAAAAGAGAAGTAGATGGTATCTTTTTTCATGTTCCCTATAAAAATGGAATAGCACTTAAAAGACCACATTCTGCAATTAGAAGAGGAGATTATAAGCTTATTAAATTTCAGGATAATGGTGAAATTTTACTTTTTAATATAATTAATGATATTAAAGAAGAAAATAACTTATTGGCAATAAACAAAAAAAGAGCCAAAAATTTAGAAAAGATTTTAGATAACTATTTAGATGAGGTAGACGCACCTAAATGGCAGGAAGGTATTACATGGAAGAATAAACCATTAAAAGAGTTTGGTTCTCATCATTAATAAAACTAAAGGCTTATTAAACCCTTGTATTCTCCTACGCTAAATCCCTTTTTTTGTATTTGTTTTCTTTCATAACTTACACTATCAATCAATGGGTTGGTATGGTTAAGATGAATAAATTTAATTTTCGATTTTTCTACATATGATTCATTTTTAAATAACTCCATTGTTTCCACGACAAAAGGATGAGGAATTTCAGAGATATCTCTATAATTAACTTCTTTAGCGTCATAAAAAGTACCATCAACAAGTGCCACATCTACTTCTTTAATTCTATCCAACAAGTTTTGATTCCATTTTCCCCACTTGTCAATATCTGGAATAAAAAGAATTGTCTTTTTGGGACCTTTAATCTCGAATCCTACAGTTTCAGAAAACTCGTCTCTATGAGGCACTAAAAAGGGTGTAATAGATACACGACTACTGAGCTCTATTCTTTGTTGATCATCAATATTATTTATTTTAATATTTTTTAGCCTTATTAATTGACTCCATGGCCCATTTTGAATTAAAAAGCCTTTCATCCTTGTCATAGCATAAATTGGAATATTTTCACTATTGTAAGATTCTCGACCTAGATACATGAGCCCAGTGTAGTGACCAATATGACCGTGGGTTAAGAAAATAGCGTCTGGTAATTTAGCATGTTCAAAGTCAGATAAATTTTTTAATAAACTACACTGCTCTGTAAAATCAGGGGTTGCTTCAATCATCCAATATTTTTTCTCTATTGGGTCTACGATTCCAAGGCTAATTACTTTTCTATTAGGATCTGGATTTTCAAATAGATTTTTGCAGCAAGATTTTTCACAACCCATATGTGGGGATCCAGCATCTTGAATATTTCCAAGAATTACAACAAAAGGACTTGAACTTAAAGTATTTTGACCAATCAGTAAACAATGAAATAACTGTAAAAAAATAATGATTCTTAAGGTCATATTTTAGAATTAATTAAAATTTAACAATTTTATAAATATCAGATTTTTTTAAAGTTACTAGTCGTATAAAATAATTACCACTTTTTAAATACTCCCAAGGGTAATTTTCTAATTCTATTTGATTTAAAAAGCATTTAATTTCCTGCCCCATTGAAGAATAAAGAATTGCTTTTTTAAAAGGCTGGCTTACATTTAACTCAAAATTAATTTCTTTTGTAAAGGGATTTGGATAAATTTTAAAGTCTTTTTGATTGTTAGTTGTGTGTATTTCTGTAGGGGCTTCTTGATATACTCTTACAAAGTCTACTTCCATTTTGCTAGAACTAAAAAAAGGATCTATTGTAAACCAAGTACTACCCATAGCAATATTTATTAGAAGATATTGATCATCGTTAAACGGCCAATTTGCAATGTTTTTTGGTTGAGGATTATATTCATAAAAAACGACACTATCAAAGCTAAATTTTATTTCATTTTCAGTCCATTCCATAGCATAAAGATGAAAATCATTAGTTACATTATTAGCCATAGTTCCGCCATGGTTAATAGTATTTCCAGAAGAAAAGGTATTATGTAAAGCACTTTGAATATAATTTGCATTGTGCCCCCAGTGCTCCATAATATCTATTTCTCCACACGCGGGCCAATTAGTTGTTCCATGTGAAGAATACCAATATCCACCATTCTCAGTAATATTTTTACCTAAGGTCCAAATAGCTGGCCAAGTTCCATCACCAGAAGGTAACTTAGCCCTGACTTCAACCCTACCATAAGTAAATGCAAACTTTGAATTTAACCTTGCAGAAGTATAGTTTTTAGTAACTCCTTGGTCAGTAAATATTTCTTTTCTAGCTACTATGGTTAGCAGTCCATTATTTTGATAAGAATTTGTAATACTATTTGTGTAATGCTGTTGCTCCCCATTCCACCAACTATTACCATTGGGAAGCAATGTCTGATGATGCCACTTAACAGTGTCAATCATCCCAATGCCTGTAAATTCATCAGCCCAAATTAGAGTATTGAAATTGGAGTTAAACTGACTAGATGTGGAGACATTAATAAAAATGAATATAAAGAATAGAAATCGCATACCATTATTTGAATCTTAAATTTAATTAAAAATATAGTAAGAAATCTTTCACCTTTTAATTTTTGAAATCTGATATGCTATACCAATTAAAATAAATTGAATAGGTAACCTAATCCAAGAAGCCATAAAACTTGAAATGCCAATTTTATTTTGCGCAGCCTCATTAAATGCTAAGTAGATATTGGCAGGGTATACAGCAATTAATAATAAAATTAATCCCCATGAAGCATATTTTCTGGAAAAGTCATACAGCAGCCCTACGCCAAATAATATTTCAAAAAAACCACTTACATAAACAGCTTCTAAGTGAAAAGGGAAACTTGGCGGCATGATTTTCAAAAAAAATTCAGTGTTGTAAAAATGAGACACTCCAACCCATATATATCCAAATCCCATGAGACAAGAAAATAAAATTTTAAAATTCACTTTCTACCTTTTTTATTTTTCTGATCTTTATTTTCTAAAGGAATATTTTTTATTTTTCTTAACTCTGAGATTTTATTATTTAAATATTCTATATCTTTTACCTTGGCAAGCACATAGGGCTTTCCTTCTTTTACAGCTTTATTATTCTTATTAAGAAGCTTTCGAGAATTAGTTAAAAAAAGATTTTTTTTTCTCCAATCACTTTTATTTGAAAAGTAGGGTTCATTATACCTTGAATTTGCACATGGTAAAATCTGATAATGGTATTTTCCATTATTCATAAATTTATGTACCCAAGTAAGAATATATTCTTTTTTGGAAATAGCAACTTTTCCTTCGTTCTTTTCAAAAGATAATCTAAAAATTGCACCTCCATCTTTTCTTGTTTCTCTTTGGTTAGAAACAAAATTCCCTAAAGAATAGACTGTTAAAAACTCCTTATTTCCATCACTATTGTAAATCATAGGCTGTATTACATGAGGATGAGATCCAATAACAACATCTACTCCTACTTTTTGAAAGAAGTCGTTAAATTTTTTTTGGTAGCTACTCGGAAAATCCTTGTATTCATAACCCCAATGGACAAAGACTATAAGTTTGTCTAATTTTTTCTTTTTTGCATTTATTACATCCCTCTTAATTAAGTTAAAATCTAACAAATTAACATAAGCTGGATCTGAGAAAGGAATACCATTGGTTCCGTAAGTATAATTTAACAAACCTACATTTATTCCATTTTTTGAAAGAATTAATAAATTCTCTTTTTCTCTAGTTTTTTTATTCTTAAATGTTCCAGTATGTAAAATGTTTAAGCTATCCAAGACTTCAACAGTTTTAATAATTCCACTATTTTTTCTATCACAAGAATGATTATTTGCCGTTACCAACACATCCATTCCACTATTCTTACAAGCAACAGCTAACTCATTTGGGGAACTAAATTGAGGGTAACCAATATAAGGCGGGCCAGCAAGAGTTACTTCTAAATTAGCTATAGCAAAATCAACTGATGAAATGATATCTTCTAGTGGTTCAAATACTTTATTATAGTTATATTTTTTTTCAGAAGCTTGGTAAGCAGATTTTATTTGCGGACCATGCCCCATTATATCACCCATAAATAGGAAGCTGATTTCCTGACTCTTAAAAGGGTTACTTATAATCAAACAATAAATAGCAAATATTTTACATAAATAAAATTTATTACTCTTCATAATTGATATAGCATTTGTGATTTTCTTCATCAATTTCCTGTATAATATCATATAACTCGTTTTTAATATCTTCAATTTGAGTTCCGTTATTTATCGCTAACATACTTTTTATATGTTTTAATTTTAATGAAATAGACTTCATGGTTTTTGGAGCTAACTTCATTAATCGGGAGGAATGAATTTTAGAGAAATAGAGTTCACGCAATGCCTGGTGTTTTTCTCTGTTAATTGCTCTCCATAAAATACATGACCTAGATGGCCATCACAATTATTACATAATATCTCAGTTCTTCTTCCATCAGCATCTACTATTTTTTTTACAGCCCTTTCAATTTCGTCATCAAAACTAGGCCATCCACAATTTGATTTAAATTTATCATCGGAAAGATATAATGGACTTTCACATCTTTTACATGCGTATATACCTTTTTTATAATGATTATTATATTCACCTGAAAATGGATATTCTGTTCCTTTATTAATAATGACCCTTTCTTCTTCTTTGTTAAGTATATTATATTTTTTATCCTGCATAGTCTTATTTTCTTTAGTCTGACAATAAGTAGAAAAACTCAAAATTATAAGTAGAAATACAATTATGTTAGTCTTGTTCATAATAATTTTCTATAAATATATCGTTGATTTTTATACCTAAATTTATGTCTTTAGATGTTATTCTTTCAAAATCATGCGTAGTCAAAAAAACTTCCAATTGTTTATACGAAATGATCACTCTTGGATGATGGTTATGTACTTCAGCCTCTCTAGCAATCATATTATAGAACTTATTAGCAGTACTAAAGCTTTTTAAAATAAATTTCTTGTAAATCTGATTGTCAACTATTTCCCAATTATAATTATTTAAAAATATATTTAAATCTGAATCATTCATAGTTGTTTTTTCATTGTGTTCAGGTGTTTTTCAAATCTCTTCATAACTACTAAATGTGCTTTTGCCTGAGTAAATTTATAAACAATCCATGGTAATCTAGGAACAAATTCATGAATAGCAGTAATAATATAACTACCCTCCAAAATTGATCTAAATTCTAACCACCCTCGATTAGTTCTTTTTGTAAGATAGCCCCCAGTTATATAAAAAAGCTGTCTATTTTTATCACTTCTATTTCTTATGTATTCTAATTGAAGTAAAGTAACTCCTAAAAACTTAAATTTTAGAAGATCATTATGCTCTTCAGCTTCTATGATTTTACTAAAGATTTTACTTAGCCATGTTGGGTATGATTGAGCAACCCATTCTGCTGTTTTTTTCGCTGGATTTGCTATTCTTTGTACACTTCTTACAGTATTTTTATCTTTTATTGGTGCTATACCTTTTGGAGTCTTAGGTATTGTGATAGACGGATCGGAGGCTCGCTTAATAGTTTCTTCAAGAGTATAACTTGGCAAGTTTTTCAAAGAAATATTAGTTTTTAAAGTCATATCATGTCTTAAACTTTCTATTAGAGGAGATACAAAATTACTATTAGACCCACTAAATAATCCAACCCATAGTTTAGACATTCCTAGTGAAAAGAATGGAATAGAAAAAATCCATCTTTTCTTTTTCATTTCTCTAGCTGTAATTTTCAGAATATCCATATAGGTTACAATTTCTGAACCACCAATTTCAATAGGTATATTGTAATAATTTTCATCTCCAAAAATTTGATCAATACTTTTAAGAGCAACTCGTAAATCCACTGGCTGATTTTTTGATTTTGTCCACTCAGGACAAGCCATGATAGGTAAATTTTGAACTAGTTTTTTTACAATTCTAAAAGAAGAGCCACCTGGACCAATAATAATACCAGCTCTTAGAGTTGTTAAAGGAGTTGTTCTTGAACCTAAGACTTGCTCAACTTCAAACCTAGACTGTAAATGTTTAGATATGTTTAAATTGTCTTTTGGGAGTATTCCACCAACATAAACAATATGTTTTAACTCACAAGTTTCAGCAGCTCTTGAAAAATTATCTGCTAATAATAAATCTGTATCTTCAAAATTACTTTGATTTAACCTTGTAGATGGCTGCATAGAATGAACTAAATAAAGGGCATAGTCCACTTCATTAAGGGCTTCTACACTACTTGAGATTGAAAAAAGATCTACCATTCTCCATTCAACATCTTTATCTTGAGTTGATATTTTTTTTCTTGAAAGACCGATAATATTATATTGATGCTTATAGGTTTCTATAAACCATCGACCTATAAAACCTGTTGCTCCGGCAACTGCTAATGTTTTTTTTCTTGACAAATCTTATTTATAAATATAGAAAAAAAGTAATTTGTAAATTACTTATATAATTATTTAGGATTATTATATGAAAAATTATTTAATTCAATTCATAACAGGAATTATATTTTATAAAAAAGCATTTGTTTTTTTAATGAATAATAAGCTTCTATACTTCCTTATATTCCCAATTATAATAAATATTTTTCTTTCTTACATAGGTTTTTATTTTACTGATATGATCTCAAATTATTTACATGATCAAATGCTACTTTTAATAAATAGTAAACTGGATAGTGTAATTTTAGAAGGGGGTGTTTTGTCCACGTTAATTTCAATTTCTCTTTGGATAATTTCTAAAATATTTTTTATTTTTTTATTCTTGACATGTAGTGGTTATTTGACAATACTGATTTTATCTCCAGTTTTTAGTTTTTTATCAGAAAAGATAGCTGCTATTCATAATGGCTATTCCAATACCTTAACATTACGTCAATTTTTAAATGATATTTTAAGAGCTGGGGTGATTGCTTTTAGAAATATCTTAATTCAATTATCTCTAAATATCCTTTTTTTTCTAATAGGCTTTTTCCCTGTAGTGGGGTGGGTCGTTTCAATTTTTGGTAATATAATAGTGACCTCCTATTTTTATGGGTTTTCTTTTATGGATTTCAGTAATGAGAGAAATAGACTTTCTGTAAAAGAGTCAGTTATTTTTATTCGAAAAAAAAGTGGTTTAGCAATAGGGATTGGCTTTGTATTTTATAGCTGCTTATTAATTCCTTTTGTAGGTAGTTTTTTAGCGAGTTTACTCTCAGTATTTTCTTTAACAGCTGCTACTTTAAGTTTTGAAGAAATGAGTATTAATTCAACTGCTTTTCAATCAACTGAATCATTGCATTAAATTCTTTTTCTTCAAATAGCCGAGTTAAAAAAACAATCTTTCCATTTTTATTAACTACAATATTTCTTGTAACTCCCGCACCTTCAATAGTGAAGTCTGAAAATATTTTCCCATCTGTGTCATAAGCAATTGGGTAAGTAACTCCAATTTTATCAATAAAAACATCCACTTTTTCTTCAGGTTCTTTCGTGTCTATTCCAATCAATATAAAATCATCATTTTTAAATCTTTGCCAAACTTTTTTTTCAAGTTCTGGCATTTCTCTTCTACAGACACTGCACCAAGAGCCAGTAAATTGTATAACTACTACTTTATTTTCAAAGTCATTATTTGTCCAAATATCTCCATTTCTCATTTTCATTTTCATGTTTGGAACTTGCTCGCCAACTTTAACTTTATAACCTCTTTCAGTTTCGTTTTGAGTAAAACAAAAGTTTGTCATAGAAACCAAAACAGTAAAAAGTAAAATATTTTTCATTTATTAAAGTATTTTATTTATTGTCTTTTTTGAATCGATTTGTTAAAGTTAAAATATAAACCTAAATTTGTTTAGACTTTAATTTAAAAGGCTAAACAAAATTAAAACTAATAATGAAGTTTAATTGTATATTTATTATTTCAGTATTGTTTTCATCTATTAGTTGTTCTAAAGATAAGACTAATAATTGTACTATTAACCCAACTTATGATGTTGAGATAAGTTCTATCATGAACTCCTATTGTATAGCTTGCCATCAATCAAATAATGCATCAGGCGGAGTTATTTTGGAGGACAAAAATTCAGTAGAACAGCACATCAACCAAATTATTTTGGAAATCGAATCTCAATCAATGCCACCTTATGGAATGCCTGCACCATTAGGATTGGAAAGAGATTCTATAATCGTAATACTCAATTGTTGGTTAGATAATCTAGTTCAATAATAAATTCCATTCAATGAAAAAGTTATGAAAAAAACAATATCTCTAACCCTCTCAATTATCTTATTAACTGCATGGATAATAACAGATCAAAATCCACATGAGACTAAAAAATATGCGTCATTAGTTAATTCTGGTGGTGCTCCTACAGGAAAAACTGGCGCCCCTGGAGAATCAAATTGTACTATGTGCCATTCTGGCTCTGTAAATGATGGATCGAGTGTTTCAACTATTACCTTTTCTGGACTTAATAATGAATATGTTCCTGGCACTACATATGATTTAAATTTATCCCTACTTAATGGAGCTAACAAAAATGGATTTCAGTTAGTTGTTTTAGATTCAATTTCTGAAAGTAATGCAGGTTCAATATTAATAACAGATGTTGTAAACACTCAAATATCATCAGGAAACAGTAGAACCTATTTGAATCATACTTCAAATGGCAACTCATTATCTACATGGGATTTTCAGTGGACTGCACCCAATAATGACGTCGGCCCAATCAAAATCTATTATGCTTATAATGTTGCTGGTTACCCTTTTAGTAATACTGCGGGTGATATAATTTACACAAACTATATTACCTTAAGACCATCTAGCTCAACATTTACTTGTAATAACGAATTTTTAAATTTTCAATGCTATGTAGTAGATCATAAATATCTCAATATTACATCTAATTTAAATTCCTCTAAACAATCATTAATTAAAATTTATAATTTAAATGGTGAAGAGGTATTTATGAAAAAATTAAATACTTTCAATAGCCAAAGATTTCAAATTGGGTTACCAAGTAATTTAACTTCTGGCACATACATAGTTTCTCTTAAGATAGGAGATGAATTTAAAAATAAAAAAATAATTTTTTAAATCTTGTTATCACCTGTAGACATAGACAGAATAATACAAATGGCTTGGGAAGATAGAACCCCATTTGAGGCCATTAAATATCAATTCAATATTTCAGAAAAAGAAGTTATTCGTTTAATGAAAAAAGAGATGACTGAAAAGAATTGGAAAAAATGGAGAGCCAGAGTTCAAGGCAGGAAAACTAAACATCTTCTTTTAAGACAAGAAGGAATGAATAGGTTTAAATCTTCCAGACAGAGAAATATTAGTGGAAATAGAATAAGTAAGCGATAAATGAGATTTTTTACAGCAATCTTTTCTTTATTATTTTCTTTATTTGTTAATTCTCAGGAAAATTGGGATTTTGAAAACCAGGAAAATAAAGTAAAATTATTTCTAGATACTAGAGGAGTTAATGGTCATACAGTCAACACACTTGAAAAAAAAGTTTTAGATTTTAGAATTACTCATAGATTTGGAGAAATAGGCACCCCTCAATCCTACAGAACTTTATTTGGCTTTGACAATTCTACAGATATAAGAATTGCTCTAGAATACGGGATTACAGATGATTTAATGATTGGGTTTGGTAGATGTAAAGGTGCAGGACCTTTTTTAGAATATTGGGACTCTTTTATAAAGTATAATTTTTATAATTCTGATAATGAAAAATTAAAAGCAACTTTAAGCACTAAATTATTTTTCACTTCAATGGCCAGCTCAAATGATTTAACATCAATTACTCATTTTGATAAGTTATCACATAGACTGTCCTATCATTCCGAACTTTCTTTAGCTTATCAGCTTCATAAAAAAGTTGCTCTACAATTAGGGCCAGGGTTATTATACAGAAATTTGACAAACTATGAAGATGATAATTTATTGTTTAATTTAGGATCAATAGCAAAAATACATCTGTTTAAAAAGGTAAGTTTAATGCTAGAACATTTTTGGATTCTCAATCCTAACGATTATCGCTCAAACAAATATACCAACCCTTTTGGCATAGGATTTGAAATCAATACTTTTGCACATGTATTCCAATTAAATTTCATGAACTCAAAGGGACTAGGAGAGGGTCAGTTTATTCCATATAGTTCAAGTAAGTGGAGTAATGGAGAATTTAGATTTGGATTTACTATTGCTAGAAAATTTAATACTTAAAAAAATGAAAAAACAAATATTATCAATTTTATACATCACTATAGCTTCTTTTGGATTTGCACAAGATTTTAATATAAAGTCAGAAGAATCTATTGTAGAATTTAATTATGTTAGCGAAGGAGCTGTTGGAACTATAAACGGAGTTTCGGGTACAATACATTTTGATATTAATAATTTATCGAAATCTTATTTTGAAACAAAAGCAAATATTAAATCTATAAACACTTCAAATAAAACAAGAGATAAACATCTTAATGCACCTGACTATTTTAACACAGAAAAGTATCCTTACATAACTTTTAAAAGCGAAAATTTAAAATTTGAAGGATCAGATTTTGTTTTATCAGGAATAATGACCATTAAAAATATTTCTAGAAGCGAAGATATTAGATTCACCTTCGAAGACAATACATTTATTGGTAGAGCTGTGATGTACTCTAACGATTATGGAATTAAAAAACAAAAAACTAGAGAGGACAGTAAGATTTTAATAAAGATATCTGTACCTGTACTTTAATTTAAGATTTTATCTATGACTTTGTAATTAAATTTGGATAATACTTTATTTTGTTTCTATCTTTCAATAAGTTGAGAGTATTAATTTTAATAATAGGGTTTTATTTTTTTACCGGTTCTCCAATTTTTGCTATTGATCAAGAAGAATCTCTTTATTACAGCGAATGGTTAGATACCATTTCAGATAATAATCTTAAACTTTCTAAAGCTTTTATAAATGAAAATCCAACAAAAGCACTTTCTTTTATTACAGAATTAGCTGGTAATACAGAGAATATTAATCTGAAGGCAAAATGCTATTTGCAATCTGGAATAATTTATAACTTTTCTTTCTTACATAAAAGAGAATCAGCTTTAGTGAATTTAAACAATGCAAAAGAAATATATTCAGAACGAAACGATGTTAAAAAACTAATCTTTACCAACCTTATAATTGGAGAAGTTTATAGAAAACATGGGGATTTAGAAAAAGCAAAATTAATATTCAAAACCGCTTATAGTGATTCAAAAGATATCAATTCTAGTTATTTAACTTTTTTAGCTTATCTCTCACAAATTGATTTAAACTCCAAATTATTAGAAAAACGCGATAGTTTTTTAAATAATTTGATATTTCAATGTAGCAATTCTAAGCAAAGGGCGTACAGCTACTATATAAGTCATAAAAGAGCTATTAAAAATCAACTCTTTAATCTTGCTATTCAGTACTTAGATAGTGCAGAAATTCTCTATGAGATTAATGAGTCTTATTCCCAATCAATCGACATGCTCATTAAAAAATCTGAAATTTTTGAAGTTAATAATGATGTTCAAAAAGTAGTTCAGCTTAATGAATCTATCTATGAAAAATCTATTGATAATAACTACGGAAAAGGGCTAATTTATAGTTGCTACAAGCTTTCTGATTTTTTTGAATCAATTGAAAGATATGACTTTGCTAATCCTTATTTAAAATATATTAATAAAATAGGAATGGCCGAGGGTGAAAAAGAGCTTAATCAAAGAATTATGCTAGCTGACAAGGAAAAAAAGATCGATTTAGAACGAGTCAATGCAAAGAATGAAGTTAAATATCAAGGATATTTAACAATGATTGGATTTGGGGCTGCATTATTAATTTTAGTTTTGGCTATTTATATATTTTTTGCATATAAAAGTAAATCCAAGCTTGCTACAGATTTGTTGTCATCCTATAATAAAAATGAACAATTAAAAAAAGAAAAAGATGATTTTTTAGCCTATACAACCCACGAAATTAGGACACCTCTTTCTGCTGTGATTTCAGCTTCTGAGCTACTAGACAGAACTAACCTAGATAATTCTCAAAAAAATCATTTAGGAGCTTTAAAAAACAGTGCTAGTAACATATTATTTTTAGTAAATGATATTCTAGACTTAGCTAAATTAGAGAAAAGAAAAATTGTCTTAGAAAAAGTATCTTTTTCCCCGATAAAGGTAATTGAAAAGGCTATTTCTATTTTAAATAGTAAAGCATTAGATAATAACGTAAAAGTTGAATTTGTATATGAAAACAATTTCCCAAAAAGTGTTTTAGGAGATGCATTTAGATTTCAGCAAATCATTGTTAATTTATTAGACAATGCTATAAAATATGCTCCTGCTGGCAAGGCAACTCTTAGTCTCAAAGTTTTAAATCAAAATACTATAAAGGTTTCAGTAAAAGATAATGGTAAAGGGATTATTAAAGATAAATTAAAAATAATTTTTCAACCTTATGCACAAGAAAAAACTAATACTTCCAGACAGTATGGTGGGACCGGGTTGGGATTAGCCATTTGTGATTTAATAATAAAATTAATGGATGGCAATATTGATGTGCAGTCGAGTTCTTTAGGGTCTGAATTTAGTTTTATTATTCCATTAGAAAAAGCTAATCCAAATACTATAATTAGTAATTCAAAAAGTGAAATACCTATTAAAAATATAACTATATTAATGGCTGAGGATGATGAACTAAATGGTAAGTTATTTCGAGACCTAATTGAAAGCTCAACTAATAATATTATAGTAGACTGGGTCAAAAACGGAGAAGAGGTCATAAAAAAAATTGCGTTAAAACAATATGATGTCATTTTAATGGATATTGAAATGCCTATAAAAAATGGATTTCAAACTAGTCAAGAAATTAGAAACAATAAAAATATTGAAATTAATAGTATTCCAATTATAGCAATGACTGCACATTTAGTAGAAGATGTTTTACAACGATGTGATGATTCGGGGATGAGTGATTGTATTTCTAAACCATTTCAAATCGAAATGTTATATAAAAAGATTTTTGAAACTATAAATAGTACTATTAATCAAGTTCAAACGAATTCTAATAATAAAGCTAAATATTTAAAAATATTTAAAAGAACCTTTAGAGAAGACTACCATATATTAGTAAATGCTATTGAAACAAAAGATTTAAAAGCTATTAAAGGAAAACTACATAAAATGAAAGGATCTTCTGCGACTATGGAGTTTTCTCTTCTTGCAGAAACCATTTCAAAAATGGAATTAAAAAAAGTAGTAGATTTAAGAAAAGATATAATTGAGCTTAAGAAGCTATTTCATGATGCCACTAAGGAAAATTTAGAATTATGATTAAAGCAGTAATAGTTGATGATGACGAATTGTGTATAGCAGTCATTGAAGATATGGTCAATCAGCTTGAAGACTTTATTTGTATTGGAACTTTCCAAAATGCTTTAGAAGCCTATACTTTTATAAATTCTAATGAAGTAGATGTTGCTTTTTTAGATGTAGAAATGCCTAAGATGGGAGGTATAGAGCTTTTAAAAAATCTTGGGGGATCGACACTTGTTGTTATGATTACATCTCACGATGAGTTTGCTTTAGAATCCTATGAATATAATGTAACTGACTTTTTGAAAAAGCCAGCAGAATGGTCAAGATTCTTAAAAACTGTAGAAAAAATCAGAAAAAATATTTTTGAAATTGGCGCAAAGCTGGTAGATAATTCAGAACCAGGACATGTTTTTATAAAAACAGATTCTAAATTAGTACAGCTAGATTTAAAACAAGTTTTATGGGTTGAAGCTCTAGGAAACTACATTAGAGTTCATACAGAGAATGAAAAGCATACAGTACTATCAACTATGAAAGAGATAGAATTAAAACTACCATCTAAAGATTTTGTTAGAGTTCAAAGATCGTTTATTATAAGACTAGACAAGGTAAAATCTATAGCAGATAACTACATTATAATTAAAGACAAAGAAATTCATATAGGTAAATCATATAAAGAAGAATTCTCTAAAAAAATCAATTTTTTATAGTTCTAAAAAACTTCAAAATCATACTCTGATTCTCCCTTTCTTGCTTTATTGTAGTCAGGAGAGCCTAATAATATTTTCTGCTTTTCCCAGTCCTTAGAATTCGCCATCTTTTTATATAGAAAAAATTCCCAGTATGCTTCTTTAGTCATACTATCCCAGTGAATTACCTTATTTCTTTTTTGTAATGTTTGAAATAAATTAATATAGATTAACCCAATCATAGCAAAAGTTAAAAGATATTTTTTATATATTTTGTTAGTGCTTATAATTTCTCCAATTGGTATTATTAATAAAGGGTAATAGTCTATCATTGGTCTCATGCCAAACCCTCCACCAAACCACCAGCACCACCAAGACGAAAAAAGGTATACAATTACAGGACAAATTATTATTATTGAAATTGTCCACGGGTTTTTCTTACTCCACATTTTATATACCCCAAAAAATGATAAAATAAATAAAGGAGTGTATAGTAGCCATCCTTTGCGGTAGCTAAAAAGAAATTCTAGTATTCTAGGTTGGCCAAAATAAAACTGTTCCCCAACATAGGAATTAAAAAACCAACTTCCCGTTGCCCATTTCCAGTATATAAATTGAACAGAGCCTAATAAAATAGCTATTAAAATACCAATTGAAAGCTCTTTATAATGTTGTAAAAACCAATAAAGTCTTCTCTTAAGTAAAGAAAATCTTTCAACCTTATAAAGACAAAAAACTATAATAAATAAAATATTAGTTGGCCTTATTAAGAATAAAACACCTGTTATAAAGCCTAATATAATGAATAATCCAAAGCTGCTTTTTTGATATATTTTCGTGGTTACAAACATAAATATAGAGCCCAATGAAAAAGTGTAAACATGAGACATACAAGGTTCAGTTGTTGCATAATAGAATAAGTTAGTACCAAGAAATACCAAAACGAGCAATATCGAAACTTTTTTTTCTTCGTATATAGACTTCAATACTTTAGCTAAAAAAAACAAACCAATCATCATATAAAAAATAGATGAAAGTGTCAACCCTATTTCATACGGTTGAGAAAATCCATTAGCAATAAATTCATTATTAATAACAGTATAACAATGAGAGGTTATAAAAAAAGGGAAATATAAAATTGACATTCCCATAGTTGTTTTAATGACTTTATTTCCATTAGGCGCTGTTTCAGGCCAAAATTGATGTTTTTCTGCATAATCAATAAAAGAGTTATTTAGAAACTCAAATTTTAAATCTTTATGGATAAAGATGGCTGGCAGGTAAGAATAATAAGAAGTAACGTCCCAATTAATTAATGCATCCTTTTTTTCTGCATTTTGCCACGGCTTTATTTCAATTATAACCCAAGATTGTATTAGAAAAAGTATGATTAAAGTTAGTTGGATAATGGTTATTCTTTTCAAAACTTTATCTAGATATGATTAAATTTTCATTTCTGGAATTTCATCATTTGGTATTAAAAGTTTTCCATCTGTAGCATTTTTTATTTGTTCTACTGTAACGTTTGGAGCTCTTTCAATTAGTTTAAAGCCCCCTTCATTTAAAACATCTAAAACAGCTAAATTAGTAACTACCCTCTTAATACATTTCACACCTGTTAAAGGCAAAGAACAGTCACTTAATATTTTACTTTCTCCTTTTTTATTAGTGTGCATCATTGCTACAATAATATTTTCCGCACTTGCTACAAGATCCATTGCTCCCCCCATTCCTTTAACCATCTTACCCGGAATTTTCCAATTGGCTATATCTCCATTTTCAGAAACTTCCATAGCACCTAATACAGTTAGTTGAATATGCTGCCCTCTGATCATTGCAAAGCTCACAGAAGAATCAAAATAAACAGCCCCTGGAAGGGCAGTAATTGTTTGTTTTCCTGCATTTATCAAATCAGCGTCAACATTTTTTTTATCAGGGAATGGCCCCATTCCTAGAATCCCATTTTCAGATTGAAATTCAACATTAATATTTTCGGGAACATAATTAGCTACTAATGTAGGAATACCAATTCCTAGGTTTACATACCAACCATCTTTAAGTTCTTGTGCTATTCTTTTAGCAATTCCTATCTTATCTAAACTCATATTAATAACTATCTTACAGTTCTTTGCTCAATTCTTTTTTCATATTTTTCACCTTCAAAAATTCTTTGCACAAATATTCCTGGCGTATGTATTTCGTTTGGGCTTAATACACCAGGAGCAACTAATTCTTCAACTTCTGCAATAGTTACTTTACCTGCCATTGCCATGGTGGGATTAAAGTTTCTAGCAGTTGCCTTGTATATAAGATTCCCCAAAGTATCTCCTTTCCACGCTTTCACAATTGAAAAATCTGCATTAAGAGCTGTTTCTAGGATATGAGGTTTATCATTAAAAAATCTCACCTCTTTTCCTTCACTTATTTCTGTTCCGTACCCTGCAGGAGTAAAAAAAGCTGGGATTCCTGCTCCACCAGCTCTACACCTCTCTGCTAAAGATCCTTGAGGTATCAGATCAACTTCTAGTTCCCCAGAAAGCATTTGCCTTTCAAATTCATCATTTTCTCCAACATATGAAGAAATCATTTTTTTAATTTGCCTATTTTGTAATAAAAAACCTAATCCAAAATCATCAACTCCCGCATTATTAGAAATACAAGTCAAATCCTTTATTTTTAAATTAACCAGAGCTCTAATACAATTTTCTGGAATTCCACAGAGTCCAAATCCACCAACCATAATTGTAGAACCATTTGTAATATCCTTACATGCATCTATGGCATTTAAAACGTTTTTTTCAATCATAAATTATACTACCAAATATCATAATCTTCATTATTTTCTTCTACATCATTTATAATCTTATCACAACGAATTGGAGATCTGATCATAGTTTCTGGCATTTCAAAATCTCCTTGAGAGATATCTAAAGAGTCATCATTATTTATAAATTTCGTGTAGTAAGCAAATATTGGTAAGGCAGTATTAGTCCCCATCCCTAAGCTTAACTTTTTAAATCTAACCGACCTATCTTCTGCTCCTACCCAAACTCCTGTAACCAAGTCTGGAGTTAGCCCCATAAACCATCCATCTGATTGGTTTTGAGTTGTTCCGGTTTTACCAGCAATAGGCTGAGAGATCCCTCCGTAAGGCCTTTCTTCAGACTCTTTAGCTCTTATTCTAATAGCTGTCCCTCCAACAATAGGTCTTCCTCTACTATTTTTTAAAGTCTGGTGTTTAACACCCTTTGTTACTAACTTCATCATTTCCAAAATTGTAAATGCAGTTTCCCTGTTCCAAACTTGTTTAGTTTCTATATCATGATCAAATATTACATTTCCAAATTTATCTTCAATTCTTAATAAGTATATTGGTTTTACATAAATTCCATCATTTGCAAAAGCAGCAATGGCTCCCACTATATCTTTAACACATATATCAAATACTCCCAAGGCCATTGCAGGTACTTTTTTAAATTTAGAAGTATCAATACCTAGTTGCGCAACTCTGTTAAATACGTCATTAACCATGGAGCCTTTTTTAATAATACTAGCAGTAATATTATTCATTGAATTAGCTAATGCAAATGAAATGGAAGTTAAAGCCCCACTAAACCTACCTCCAGAATTTGTTGGACACCAAAGTTTTTTTCGTTGCTCATTTAAAGGAACTTCTATGCAGTATTTAATATCAGGGACTCTGTAACAAGGGTCAACAACACCAGATTCTAATGCAGTTGCATATACAAACGGCTTAAAGGTTGATCCAACTTGTCTTTTACCTTTTGATACCATATCATATTTAAAATGTTTGAAATTTGAACCTCCAACCCAAGCTTTTATTTGGCCTGAATGAGGATCCATAGACATTAAACCAGACCTTAGCAATCCTTTGTAGTATTTAACAGAGTCTTTAGCAGAAAAAAGAGTGTCTTTTTCAAAATTTTCTGAATTCCAATCAAATACCTTAATATTTCTTTTGGCATTAAGTTTTTCAACGATTTCATTTTTGGAGTATGATGGACTTATAGTTCCACAATAAGAGCAATTATATCCACTGTCAATTTTTTGAATGTATTTCCCTGGTCTTTCACAATAGGTACATGCTTTTCCAATCAGCTTTTTATAAAACATAGATTGTCTCAATGATTTATTTATAATAGTGTCTATCTGTTTTAAACTTATATCATTTGAAAACGGTGGATTTTTGCATTTTTTATTATTGTCGTCAAATGCTTCTTGTAAGTAGCTTTTAAGGTGTGCTTCTACTGCTTTCTCTGCATGATTCTGCATCCTACTATCAATAGATGTATAAATTTTGAGTCCATCGGAATATAAATCATACTTTTCTCCATTTGATTTACTAATAATATAGCTATCTGTTTCATTTTTTTTAGCCAATAATTTTGCTAATTCTAATCTTAAAACTTCTCTAAAATATGGAGCTAGACCAGTTTGGTGATCTACTTTATTGTAGTCTAAATTAAGTCCTAAATTTTTAGTAGAATCATATACTTTTTTTGAAATATAATTGTTTTTTAACATTTGGAATAATACAACACTACGTCTTTTTAAAACAGTATCTGGTCTTCTAATAGGATTAAATAACGACGGGTTTTTAGCCATCCCAACCAACATAGCTGACTCGTGTAATTCCAACTGATTAGGGGATTTATTAAAGTAAACTTGCGCTGCTGAATTTATTCCAACCGCATTATTTAAAAAATCAAATTTATTTAAATACATAGCTAAAATCTCTTCTTTGGTGTAATTCTTCTCAAGTTTTGATGCAATAATCCATTCTTTAATTTTTCTTAAAGCAAATTCAAATTTTGATAACTTTTTTCTTGGGAAAAGTAATTTAGCTAACTGCTGTGTAATTGTAGAACCACCGCCTTTTAAATTCCCAGTAATAACTCCTTTTAAAACTCTTCCAAGAGCAATAATATCAATTCCGGAATGATCAAAAAAACGTTCATCTTCAGTAGCAATTAGCGCATCAATTAAGGTTTGAGGTATGTGGTTGTAATGAATATTAGTTCTATTCTCATGATAGTATTTACCCAGATTAACCAAATCAGAACTATAAATAACACTAGCTAAATCAGTTTTTGGATTTTCTAGTTCTTTAATTTTAGGAAGTGTTTCATCGTTGGCAACATCAAGGAGTACCCATAATCCAATTGCGGGAGATAAAACGATTAACCAGATTATTAAAAATTTTAATAATTTTCTTAATATTGATTTCTTTTTTACTAATTTTTTTTCCAATAGACTAGCTTTATAAAATTTACTTTATTATAAATGTACATGAACTTTTTACTCAAAAAAGCAAATAACTTTTTTTTGCTTAACAATCATATATGGATAACCGTAATAAACTTTTAGAATTAAGTAATTTAGCTTTTCAAATGGGAGTTATAATAAGCTTGGGAGTTTTTCTAGGAAATTACTTAGATTCCAAAGTCAATAATCAAACCCCCTGGTGGACATTATTACTTTCTATATTTTCTCTTTCTGTCGCATTTTACCAAGTTTTTAAAACTATTAAAAAAGATGAATAAGAAATATTTACAGCTTTTTATTGTTTTTATATTGCTATTGTTTTTTGACTTGTCAATTATCTATTTTTTTGAATTGAATGAGTTTAAATTTAAGACTGTTTTTTTTGTCAACGCGTTTCTATTTATAATAACATTAATATTTTTTCTACTATATCAATGGCTTTTAAAAATTAAAACAAAATCTCCGTTTATATATTTATCACTTAGCTTTTTTAAAATGATTTTAAGTTTAATTTTTTTATATCCCATGTACTCTAACTCTTTAGGCATTTCAACACCATATATTTTACATTTTTTCGCATTATATTTTGCATATTTATTTATTGAAATTTGTTTATTAATAAAAGATAGTAGATAATAAACTTTAGAAAATACATTAGTGATTGAAATAATTAATTATTTTTGGCCGAATTTTAAATTCACTATTTTAAAATGAGACCATTTTCATTTAAAAAATTAATTTTCACTATCGTATTATTTACGTTGGCTTATTGTAATCTATTTGCTAATGAACCTAGTTCTGGTTCTGGTTCTTCGTCTAAGGAAGTTTACAATCCCGTACCATCTATTATGCATCACATATCAGATTCTCATGAGTGGCATTTGTGGGGAGAAAATGAAGGAGCATTTACAATTCCACTTCCAGTAATTCTTTACACAGAGGGTAATTTAGATATATTTTTGTCTTCAGATTTTCATCATGGCCATTCAAAAGTAACTAAAGAAAACAGAACATACTCTATAAACCATCACGACCATATAATTGAGGAATCAGGGCTACCCTTTATAGATTTTTCTATTACTAAAAATGTAGCATCTATGATTATTGGGTTGTTTGTTCTTTTATTATTGTTTGGAACATCAGGGCTGAAAGCCAAAAAAAATAAAGGAGCACCATCTGGAATTTTATCTTTTTTAGAACCCTTAGTTTTATTTGTTAGGGATGATATCGTAAAACCTAATATTGGTAAAAATTATAATAAATATCTACCTTACCTCTTAACACTTTTCTTTTTTATTTTAGTCAATAATTTATTGGGACTTCTTCCCGGCTCTGCTAACGTTACTGGTAATATTGCCATTACATTAGTTCTTTCATTTATTACACTTATTGTAACAAATTTTTCTGGAAATAAATCTTATTGGGGACATATTTTTAATCCACCAGGTGTTCCCCTTGCTTTGATGCCTATAATGATTCCAATAGAAATAGTTGGCATTCTCACAAAGCCATTTGCCTTAATGATTAGGTTATTTGCTAATATTTCTGCAGGACATATTATTATTTTAAGTTTAATTTCTCTAATATTTATGGCTCAAAGTGGATTAGGAAATATTGCAGCCTGGAGCCTGTCTCCAGTGGCCGTCGTTTTTGTTTTGTTTATGGACTTAATTGAAGTATTAGTAGCATTTTTACAAGCTTACATTTTCACATTGTTAACATCGCTTTTTATCGGGTTAGCAACTGTGGATCATCATTAAAATTTTGTTTAACCTATAAAAAAAAAGAAAAATGGGAACAATTACAGGAATAGCAGCAATTGGAGCAGGCTTAGCAGCAATTGGTGCAGGAATTGGAATTGGTAGAATTGGTGGATCAGCACTAGAATCTATGGCAAGACAGCCAGAACATTCAAGTATGATTCAGACAAACATGATTATTGCTGCAGCACTAGTAGAAGGTGTAGCATTATTTGCTGTTGTAGTTGCTTTATTGCAAGGCTAATTTTATTAATTATATATTTGAATAGATGCTGAGGCGGTTGGCTTCAGCATTTTCTTAAAAAACTAAATTTATATAATGGACTCAATGCAACTGGTAACTCCAGCAATAGGACTTATGTTCTGGACAGTAGTGATATTTGTATTACTACTAATAATTCTTAAAAAATTTGCGTGGAAGCCTATACTAAAGGCTGTAGATGATAGAAATAACTCAATAAGTGAAGCATTATCTTTAGCAGAAAAAGCTAAGGCAGAAATGGAACTGCTTACTGCTGATAATGAAAAGATTTTAATTGAAGCTCGAATGGAACGAGATTTAATTATAAAAGAGGCAAGAGATATTAAAAACCAAACTATCACGGAAGCTAAAAATAAAGCTTCTTTTGAAGCGGAAAAAATTATCTTTTCTGCTAAAGAGCAAATAAAAAATGAAAAAATGAAAGCTATGATAGAGCTAAAAAATGAGATAGCTGATATTTCAATTCAAATGGCTGAAAAAATCATTAAAACTGAGCTTAAAGATGTTAATAGTCAAAAAAAGCTGATAGAAGAAGATTTAAAAAAACAGATGAATTAATCAATGATATCTTCAAAAATCACAAAACGTTATGCAAAATCTTTAATAGAGTTGTCTATTGAAAAAGAACAACTTAAAGAATCCTACAATGATTTGCTATTGGTTAATAAAGTATGTTCTGAAAATAGTGAATTCATATTAATGCTAAAAAGTCCAATAATTGGGACTAATAAAAAACTGGATATTATAAATTCGATATTTGCTAAGAAGCTTTCTAAACTAACTCTTTTATTTATTGAAATTATTACAAAGAAAAAAAGAGAATCCTTACTCAGCCCTATCGCCAAAAATTTTGTTGAGTTATATAAGACATATAACAAAATAATTTCAGCCAGTGTGATTACTGCTTTACCAATTGATAAATCTATAAGAGAAAAAATTATATTACTTGTTAAAAAAAATACAGCATTTGAAGTAGAATTGAATGAAAAAATTAGTTCAGAAATCATAGGAGGTTCAATTATCAATATTGGAGATTACCAATTAGATAACAGCGTTAAAACGCAATTAAAAAATTTAAAAAATAGTTACAACAAAAATCTTTATATAAAAGATTTCTAAAAATTAGATAAATGGCAGAAATAAAACCAGCAGAAGTTTCAGCAATTTTAAGAGAGCAATTATCAGGCTTTAAGTCTGAAGCTGAACTTGAAGAAGTAGGTACAGTATTACAAATTGGTGATGGCATTGCCAGAATATATGGTCTTGGCGGAGTTCAATATGGCGAGCTTATAGAATTTGATAATGGACTTCAGGGTATAGCTTTAAATTTAGAAGAAGATAATGTTGGTGCTGTTCTTTTAGGAGCATCAAATGACATTAAAGAAGGTGATACGGTCAAAAGAACAAATAGAATTGCATCAATTAATGTTGGTGAAAAAATGTTAGGAAGAGTAGTAGATACACTTGGTCAACCAATTGATGGTAAAGGCCCCATTGAAGGTGAGCTATTTGAAATGCCTATCGAACGAAAAGCTCCAGGTGTAATTTACAGACAACCTGTAAATGAACCTTTACAGACAGGAGTTAAAGCTATAGATGCAATGATACCAGTTGGTAGAGGCCAAAGAGAGTTAGTTATTGGTGATCGTCAAACAGGGAAAACTACTGTATGTATTGATACTATTATTAACCAAAAAGAATTTTACGATAGGGGAGAACCTGTTTTTTGTATTTACGTTGCTATTGGCCAAAAAGGATCTACTATTGCTGGAATAGTCAACAAATTAGAGGAAGCTGGAGCTATGGATTACACAGTTATTGTTGCTGCTAACGCTTCAGATTCAGCACCAATGCAATTTTATGCACCTTTTACAGGAGCTGCAATTGGAGAATATTTTAGAGATACTGGTAGACCAGCTTTAATCATATTTGATGATTTGTCTAAGCAAGCAGTTGCCTATAGAGAGGTATCTTTACTACTTAGAAGACCTCCAGGGAGGGAAGCTTACCCAGGAGATGTATTTTATTTACATTCCAGATTATTAGAAAGAGCTGCAAAAATCAATAACTCAGATGAAATTGCGCAACAAATGAATGATTTACCAGAATCTTTAAAAGGTAAAGTAAAGGGAGGAGGGTCTTTAACGGCCTTACCAATAATTGAGACTCAAGCTGGAGATGTCTCTGCTTATATACCTACCAATGTTATTTCGATTACTGATGGCCAAATATTTTTAGAAGCAAATTTATTTAATGCTGGTATTAGACCTGCCATTAATGTTGGGATTTCAGTCTCTAGGGTTGGGGGATCAGCTCAAATTAAATCGATGAAAAAAGTCTCTGGTACTCTAAAATTGGATCAAGCTCAATATAGAGAACTTGAAGCCTTTTCTAAATTTGGTTCCGACTTAGATCCTGCTACCATGGCAGTTTTAGAAAAAGGAGCTAGAAATGTAGAAATTTTAAAACAAAATGAAGGATCTCCAATGCCTGTTGAGGAGCAGGTTGCTATTATATATTGTGGATCAAAGGGTATTTTGTCAAAAATTCCCATTGCTAAAATAAAAGAGTTTGAGACAAGTTTTCTTGATTTCATGAGATCTAAACATCAAGCAGAATTAGATGTTTTAAAATCTGGTAAATTAACAGATGAAGTAACAGAACTAATCAAAAATGTAGTTTTAGATATGTCTAAGAATTACGAAGCTTAATTATTTATGGCCAATTTAAAAGAAATTCGAACCAGAATAACATCGGTTGAATCAACCATGCAGATCACATCTGCTATGAAAATGGTTTCAGCAGCAAAATTAAAAAGAGCTCAAGATGCTATTGTTCAAATGAGGCCATTCGCAAAAAAATTTAACGATATTTTAATTAATGTTTCCTCAACTCTTGATAATTCAGACCACCCTATGATGAAAAGCAATAAAGGCAATAGAGTTTTGTTAATTGCTTTGTCTTCAAATAGAGGTTTATGTGGAGGATTCAATAACAATATTGTTAAAGAAATAAAGAAAACTATTTCTGCTAATCCCGAAAAAAATTACAGCATTTTAACTGTTGGTAAAAAAGTTTTTGACGCATTTAAAAAAACAGATTTAGTTAATAAAAGCGTAACTCTAACCATGAATGCACAATCAATTTGGGATGAGTTAAATTATGAGAATTCAATTGATATAACTAAAAAGTTAATCAATGCTTTTGAAAACAATCAATTTGACAAAGCATATATAATTTATAACTCATTTAAAAATGCTGCTATACAGTCTGTCCAAAATGAACCATTTTTACCTGTTAGTCAATTAGCTAATGAATCTAGTACCAATACAGATTATATTTATGAGCCAGATAAAGAAGAAATTTTGGACGATTTAATTCCCCAATCTTTAAAAATCCAATTATACAAAGCTTTATTAGATTCTTTTGCTTCTGAGCATGGAGCACGTATGACTGCTATGCACAAGGCTACAGATAATGCAAATGAAATGAAAAATGATCTTAAATTATTTTACAACAAAGCTAGACAAGCAGCAATCACCAATGAAATTCTTGAGATAGTTGCTGGAGCAGAAGCTTTAGGCGGATAAATTTTTATATTCTTATTTATTATAAACCTTTTCCATAAATTTACTGTGGATGAAATGGTTTTATTCTTCATTAAAAAATAGATTTTATATCTCTATTCTAGCTTTAGTTGCTTTTTCATTAGTAGTTATTGGCATCTCTACTTTTTATTTTTTTAAGGGGCAAAATAGTCAATATCATTTGAAAAGAATTCAACGAAAGGAGAGAACTGTAACTAGTTCCTTGCAATATTTTTTAAATGAGCTTAATCCAAATCAGGTAAATGAATTTATAACTAAAGATTTTGATTATAAAGTAAGAGAGATTTCAGATGTCAATAGTTTGCCTATCATTATCTATAATTTATCTGGAGAATTATTAATCAATACAAATGACTCTGTTACTCAAGAAAATTTTTCTACTATATCACTATCAAAAAAAGTTTTATCCACTCTTAATAATGAACCAAGTGGCAGAATAGTTAAGCCCTCTTTATCAGGCGATATTAACTCTTATTCATTTGCTTTCAATAAGAAGAATCAAAGAATGGTAATTATTAATATTCCATATTATACATCTACTTTTTCAAATAAAACTGAACTATGGGGATTCTTAGAAAGGCTGCTAACTATATTCTTTTTGTTGTTTCTTGGGGCTGGTATTTTAGCCTATTTTCTATCAACATATATTACAAAATCTCTTGCTAAGGTGAGTCAAAAAATTCAAAGTGTAGAAATAGGAGATAATAACGAAAGACTTAGTTGGAAAAATAATGATGAAATTGGGATTCTTGTAGAGGCATATAACGAGATGTTAAAAAAACTAGAAATAAGCAAAGAACAATTAGCTCAAAACGAAAGACAGAACGCCTGGAGTGAAATGGCTAAGCAGGTAGCTCATGAAATCAAGAACCCGTTAACACCCATGAAGTTAAGCGTTCAACATTTATCAAGGTCTTTAATAGTTTCTAGAAAAAGTGATGAAAGAATACTTAAAGATTTCCAAGCTAAAATGATTCAGCAAATTAGTGTACTAAGTGAAATAGCTGATGAGTTTTCAAATTATGCAGAGTTACCTTCAGGGAATATGAAAGAAGTTGACCTACTTATAATTTTAAATAAAATAATTAATTTATTTAAACATGAAAATCAGGTAAAATTTAAGGTAAATACCAATGATATAAATTCTTTTAAAATATCAGGAGATGAAAACCAATTAATTAGAGTATTTAACAATCTTATTCAAAATAGTTTACAAGCAATGAATCATAAAGGACTAATTCAAATAAAGCTACAAAAAACAGCCAATAATTTATTGGTCGATTTTATTGATAACGGTAGTGGAATTCCCTTGGAAATACATCAAAAAATATTTGAACCAAAATTTACTACGAAGTCTAAGGGTAAAGGCCTTGGGTTAGCTTTAGTATGGCAAATAATTTCTAATCATAATGCTAGAATTAGCATTTCCAATAAAAGTCAAGGAGCCCATTTTATAATTTCATTTAATCTTTTATGAGTCAAAGAATTGAAGGGCTTTTCCTTAGGGCAACAAAGTTAAATCATAGTTCATTAATCGTAGAATTATTTACTAAGCAATATGGAAGATCTAGTTTTATTTTTTCAAGAGGAACAAAAAAAAATTCCTCTTTTTTATTTCAACCTTTTCATTTTATTGAGTTTACCACCGCTTTCAACTCTGAAAAAAAATTAAATAGAGGCTCTAATATTGAAATGTCAGTACCAATTATTAGCATTATAAGTGACATAAGAAAAACCGGGTATGCTCTTTTACTTACCGAAGTATTAAATAAGGTAATTCATAAAGAAGATAAGAATGAAAAATTATTTTTTGAATTAAAGAAAATGATAATTCTATTTGAGCACAAATCCTTTAATTCAGTTTTTGGAATTTTCTTTTTAAAGGAAATATTGTTTCATTTTGGCATACAACCCATTAATAATTACAGTGATCAAGCCTCTTTTTTTAATTTATCAGATGGTAAATTTTCTTCTTACCAAGATAACTTAATAGAAGAAAATTTTCCTTATGAATTACTACACCAATTATTAGGCACGAATATTGATAATGTATTTTCCTTTAAAATTAATGCTACTAACAGAAGGTTAATTATGGAAATGCTTTTAAGATATATGTTATATCATGATGTTATAAATACTGACAAATTAAATTCCATTAAAATCTTACAATCTTTATACGATTGATTAGACAATTAAAATTATATTTTCTCTTTCTTCCTCTTTTATTTTTGGTTTCAAGTTTTGTAAGCCAAACAATTTCATTTAAAAATGAGTTCGGTAATCCTTTAAAATTTTCTAAAGTAATTATTTCAAAAGGGCATAACAAAGACACAATGATTACCAACAAAGATGGAATATTGTTTTATAAATCAACTTATAATTTTGACGCAATTTCTGTAATATTTTCTGATACTATAGTTTCAATGACTGAATATGAGATTGTTAATAATAACTATCAATTTATTACTAAAATTTCCAATTATAAGTCGCTTCCAATTTTTGAAACAAAAGTAGAATCAAATACTCAATTACCTGTGGGTCTCACAGAGTTAAATCATCAGATTGTAACATCACAGGAGATATATAACTCTAATATTTCATCTTCGGCTGAATTGCTACTTTTATCAGAAGGAGTAACAATTCAAAAAAGTAGTTTTGGGGGTGGTAGCCCAATAATCAGAGGCTTTGAGGCTAATAGAGTTTTGCTAATGGTTGATGGTGTTAGAATGAATAATGCGATATATAGAGGAGGGCATTTACAAAACAGTATAACTATTGATCCATTTATTATTGAAAATTGTGAAATTATTTTTGGATCATCTGCCGTATCATATGGCAGTGATGCAATTGGGGGAGTTATTCATTATAAAACAATAGATCCTAAAGTTATTAATAAAGGTGATAGCTCTAAATTCTCTGGAAATTATTTTATTAGAACTAATAGTGCAACTCGTGAAATTTCTAATCATGTAAATTTTGGTTTTTCAAATGCAAAATGGGCTACAGTATCCTCTCTTACTTATAAAAGTTTTGGAGATGTTACAATGGGTAAAAATAGATTCCATAAATTCTCGAACTGGGGGTTAGACTCTTTTAATATTGAAACTACCAATTACATAGATTCTGTACAAATAAATAAAAATCCAAATATTCAGAAAGGTATTGGATTTAAGCAGTTGGATTTAACTAATAAAATTTTATTTCAACCAAATATTAGTACTAAAATTATTTTAAACTCACAGTTTAGCACCTCTTCTAACATTGCTAGGTTTGATCAATTAAACAATATAGATTCTTCTGACTTTCCACAATTTAGTGAGTGGTCTTATGGACCTCAAAATCGTTTATTAAATGTACTTTCATTTTCACAAATATCTAATAATTCTATTTTTGATAATGTAACCATAAATTTTTCTCACCAGTTTATTGAAGAGTCTAGAATTACAAGAAAATTTAATAATCGCTATCAAGATAATAGAATTGAAAAAGTAAATATTTTAGGTTCTCATATTCAGTTGTCAAAATCAATTAATTCAAGAACAAAAATAATTTACGGATCCGAGACATATCATAACCATGTTAATAGTAGTGCCTTTTCTTTAAATATACTTAACAATGATAGTTCTAATATTTCACCAAGGTACCCTAGTGGTGGCGGTCGAACTTTCTTTACTGCTTTATATGGAAATATTAATATTAAGAGCAATCATTTTTCTTTATTAGCAGGGGCTAGATATACTTGGAACTATCTTAGCGCCTCATATTTAGATAATAATCTGCCATTTTTAACAAATGATTTTCAAACTAAAAGACATTCTTTAAATGGGTCTTTAAATACTATTTTTTATCCTGCATCTCACCTCAAAATACATTTTGATATTAATACTGGTTTTAGAGCACCCAATATTGATGATTTAGGGAAGACCTTTTATAAAGATCAATTTTTAACAGTTCCTAATACAGATCTAATCCCTGAGTATTCATATAACTCTTCAATTGGTATTAGTACAGAAAAGAAATTTAAAAAAGTATATTTCAACTTTACTTCCTCAATATTTACAACTTTATTAGAAAATGCCATTGTTAAGCAGCCCTTTGAGATAGACGGCAGTAACTTAATTTATTATGATAGTAATGAATATCAAATCGTAGCTAATCAAAATAACCAAACTTCATTTGTATATGGTGCTTCATCATCATTTAAGTTCGTATTTAAAGATAAATTACATCTAAGCTCTGCTTTATGTTATACTAAAGGATTTATTTTAAATTCTAAGTTTCCAATGGGTCATATACCTCCTTTATTTGGAAAATTAAATTTTAAATATTTAATTAAAAAAATAGAATTCAACTTATCTAGTTTTTTTAATAGCGCAAAGAAAATTCAAGATTTTGGTGAGGGAAATATAGACAACTTAAATGAGGCATCTCCTATGGGTTACCCAAGTTGGTGGATCTTGAATACTCAAGTTTCTTATAATTGGAATCAGTTTGTAAATTGCAATATTGGATTATACAATATATTCGATGTACACTATAAAACATTTTCTTCTGGGATATCTGCACCAGGAAGAAGTATTATGTGTGCTGTAAAATTATCTTTTTAAAATAATTTCTTTTTTATAATCCAGAGGAGCAACACTACTATTCTTTTTCACCGCAATAACTACAGAAGTTTCCAATTGTCCAATTTCTTCAATTAAACCCAATTTTTCTTCTAATATTTTTTCAAAAGAAGGAATATCTTTAGTTATAATTCTTAGCTGGTAATCAAATTTTCCAGTAAGTTGGAGACACTCCTTAACATCTTCAATAGCTTGTATTTTTTTTAAAAAATTAGAAACTGTAGTTGTTTTTTGACGAATTAATGAAAGATGAACTAATGCGGTAAATCCAAGCCCTAATTTGGAGTTATTTACAATAGCATGATAGCTCACAATAACACCTGATTTTTCTAGTTTTTGAACCCTTCCTAGGGTGGGAGCAGCAGAGAGCCCTATTACCTTACTTAATTCAATGTTAGTAATTTTACTATTCTTTTGTAGGGCTTTTAAAATCTTTAAATCTATTATATCAAGCTTCACTTTATAAAATTTAAAATAAAAGTAAGCTTATTACGGTTTTTACAAAATTTTGTTTTAAAATAATTCGTAAATAATGGGTCTGGATGGTACTGCATCATTCTCAATATTTGCCAATGTTAGGTTAAGCAAGTATTTACCATCATTCACGTGATCTGGAATTCCTATTAGTTCAGTTATGGTTCTTTTTAAATCTAGTTCATTTGGATAATTCCAAAAAGCTCTGTGAGCTAGTAATTTCCCCTCATCAAATTCTTTATCTACAGATGGTTGGTCTATAAGTAAATGTTCTACTCCCATATTTCTTATATAATCAGCAGCTGACTCTGATAAAAATGGCCAGTTTGTATGATTATAGTTTTTTTGAGTTAATTCAGTATAATTCTTCTGAGTTCTTATAATTAATGCTTGTGTATTGGGTTGTATTTTATTCTTGATTTGTTCAAGCATAATAATTTCATCAATTTCCTTCTTTTCTTTATTACTGTAGTTTGCTTTTTTTTGTGGCTTAATAGTTATTATCTGAGCTAAAAAATTATGAGCTTTAAGCAGTTTATTTACATTTACATCCTCTTTGCTAATATGCCCTACAGATTCTGTATGAGTCATATTTCCATGAGGGTTGATTAAAATTTCTCTAAAATTTACAGCACCTCCATCCTTTACACTTCCAGTAAAATCATCATTTTTTATTGTATTGATTTTTATTTCATCTACATACCAAGCTTTAAAACTATTTTTCACTTTTGATGTAAGAGATAAGTCAATAGGCTTGTTATAATCTACTTTATACTTCCGATTATTTATATTTATTTCAACTATCATTTCCCCAAAGTAAATAACTCTCTTGAAGCAAGTTCAGATAATAACCATTTTTCAGTATTCATAAAAATATCATTGTTTTTTTTAAAAATTAAATTTTCTTTTAATAGTTTATCAATTTTATTTAGAAAAACTTTTTTTTGATGGTCATTAAAATCAATTGTACAACTTTCTAAATTAAAACCATTTTTAGTTCTTAACCCTAGCATAATTTGTTCGTTTTTTAAATCATTTTTAGTAAGCTCTTCTTCTTCAAAATAACTTTTTAGATTTTTTATAGCTTTAATATATTGGTTGTTATTGGATATGTTCCATCTTCTTCTTTTTTTAAGAAAAGAATGTGCACCAGGCCCTATCCCTATATAGGGTAATTGCTTCCAATAATTTGAGTTATGAAAAGACCTTTTCCCTTTTAAAGCAAAGTTTGAAATCTCATAATGTTCATAACCATGAGATTGCAACTTTTTGGAAAGCCACAAAAACTCTTTTTCACTTATTTCATCATCGATAGTTTTTAATTTTTTAATTTTTTCTAAATGACCAAAATAAGTTCCATTTTCAATAGTTAGATGATAACAAGATAAGTGAGAGGGGCTAAGTGCTATAATTTCTGATAGTTCTTTATCATAATCTCTATTTAAAAATTTAGGTGTTCCGTATATGAAATCTAAACTAATATCCTCAAATCCTATTTCCTTAGCGATGGATAACCCATTAATAACTTGTTCCTTGTTGTGAATTCTATTCATCCACTTTAAAACTTTATCATCCATAGACTGAACTCCAATACTAAGCCTATTTACCCCTATTTTTTTTAAAAAATTAAGCTTTTTTATATTAAGATCCTCTGGGTTTAATTCAATTGTAATTTCTTTTAAAAAGTGTAGTTTTATTATTTTTTTAAGTACAGTAAACATCGAACCTATTTCATCCTCATTAAGCAGGGAAGGTGTTCCTCCTCCAATATATAAACTATTTATATCTGTGGGGAATTCATTTTTTCTTAATTCTATTTCTTTTATTAGCGCAAGTATTAATTTATCCTTTGACTTCAAAGAGGTGCTAAAATGAAAATCACAATAGTGACATGCTTGTTTACAAAATGGAATATGTATATATATACCACTCATTTATTTAACTTAAAACTTACCAAAAACATATTTTTAATTAAGAAGATAATATTTGTAAATTTACTTTAATCTTTCGTTATGGTTAAAGGAGTTATAAATAGTGGAGTTCAGTCTAATTTAAGCAATGAAAATTTACTTGAATTTGAAGTTTTAGAATTGAATTATTTAAAAAAAGAAATTACTCTATTCCAAGGCAATAAAAAATATAAATGCAAAATTTTAAAAGAAGATAGTTCTAATCAATCTTTTATTATAAAAATTAATGGTCACATTTCCTCGATTCGGTTAATTAAATCTGTTGAACAAACAATTGAAAAATTAGGAATTAATAAAAATTCTCAGCAAAACATTAATGTTTTAAAAGCTCCTATGCCAGGGCTTATTCTAGAAGTATTGTTTAAAGTTGGAGATAAAGTAAAAAAAGGTGAACCAATAATTATCCTAGAGGCTATGAAAATGGAAAACATACTATCTTCTCCGACAGATGCCATTATTAAGGAGCTTAAAGTTAAGCCTCAACAAACAGTAGAAAAAAACAATGTCTTAATTAAATTTATACCATGAAAAAATTATTATTAATAGCCACATCATTCTTATTTATATGTTGTTCTAGTGTTGAAGAATCTAATGAAAAAGAAATCTTATCCCCAGAAACAAATAAAGAAACTAATAAGGAATACACTTACACTTTAGGAGACGTATTTGTTAAATGGACTGCTTTCAAACATTCTTCAAAAGCTCAAGTTGGTGGACAATTTAAATCCGCCGAAGTGGAAGGATTCACTGAGGGAACAGACCTGTATTCTTGTATTACAGGAGTCTCTTTTAAGATTCCTGTTAATTCAACAAGTACCAATGATACTGTTAGAGATTATAAAATAGTTAATTCCTTTTTTAATACTATGGTAAGTACAGAATTTATAACAGGAAAAATTATTTCCTTAGAAGAAAATGGTAAAGGCAAACTTTCCATTAATATGAATAATAAAGAGATTGAAAAAGTCTTCAAATGGGAGATGGATGAATCTACTAAAGAAATTTATATCAAAACAGCTATTGATGTTTTAAATTGGGGTGCTCAATCTTCATTGGACGCTCTCAATGAAGTTTGTTTGGAACAGCACACAGGTCCAGATGGAAAAAACAAATTATGGCCTAATGTGGATATTACCGTTATTGTAGATTTATAATTATTTAGAGATATTTTTTAGAATATATTTCCCTAGTATGTCATATTCAATATTAACTAAATCATTTAGTTTTAATAGGTTAAAGTTGGTGTTATTATAAGTGTATGGAATTATAGCAACTTCCATAAACTTCTTATCTATTTTTGCTACAGTCAAGCTAATACCATTTATACAAATAGAACCTTTATCTACAATAAGTTTTTCATTTAAATTCTCACCCTCGAAACCAATTCTCCAACTACCATCCTCCTCATTTATTTTGGTGCATAATATTGTGTCATCTACGTGACCTTGCACCATATGTCCATCTAATCTATCTCCAATTTTTAAACATCTTTCAAGATTAACAAGTGATCCTATTTTTAAAGATTTCATATTAGTTTTTAGAATAGTTTCATAAATAGCTGTAACCTTATGTACAACACTATTTTGATAAGTGACAGTAAGGCAAACTCCATTATGAGCGACACTTTGATCTATTTTCAAATCTTTAGAAATTTTTGACTGTATAGTGAAGTGATAATTCTCCCCATCCTTTTCTATTTTTTCTACTTTTCCAGTACTTTCAATTATTCCAGTGAACATATTATTGATTATTGGTGTTAACGTCTCTAATAAGCTGAAGATGACCATTCAGTTCAATTTCTTCTAATCCAAAAAGTCTTATACTTGTAATTAAACATTGATAGTAATAAGTGCCACTTGGACACTTTAAAAGAGTCTCCTGGTGAATTCCATCCCATTTAAATTCAGTATCAGAAGAACTAAAAACGACTTGCCCCCATCTATTTATTATGTTTAATTCAATGCCATTAATAAACTTTATAGGCATTAATGCTTGAAAAAAATCATTATTATTATCTTGGTTAGGAGTGAAAATATTTGGGAATAAATAGTTTGGACAATTGTCAAAACATACCGTGTCGCTGGGGAAACTTTCATTGTTGTAGATAACAGAATCTGTAGCAGTAACATAATAGCAACCTGCTATAGAATTATTTCCGTTAAATTGATGTTGATGTTGAAAGCTAGTATCATCTATATTATTAAAAACATTGATTATTTTAAATATACTGTCTAAAAAAGGGCTAAAGTAAAGAGTGTAAGAGACAGCATCATCTGCGCAACTATCGTTAGGGTTGGTCCAGTAAAGTGTATTTATTTCTTCTTCACAATCACCAAGTATTTCTAAATCTGGAGCACAGGGTGGGGTGAAGTCAAATGGATAGTCACAAGCTTTTTGTGAAAGATTAATAAGAGGGCTTAAAATAGAGCTGTCTTGATATTTTCCATAGGATGCTACATAATAACAATATTCTTTTTGATTTATTAAACCAGAATCTAAAAAGTATTGTGAAATAGATGAGTCAAGTAGAGAAAAATTACCATCAATAGAATCAGCTCGGAATATAAAATATTTTTCGTTATTCCATGGAGTATTTTCAGTCCAAAATAGTTCAATTTGATTGTCGTTGGGCAGTGTAGTTAGGTGGATACTAGTTCCATAACTACTAAATCCAATTAAGCTATCTGAATTTAAATAGGTATAATAAAGACCAATCTTATAGCTCCTATTGGTATCTACAGTATTAGTGCTACTGGTAGAATAAGCACTTTCTAGTTCGTAGATATAATTTTTAGATGGAAGTTGGGCAATTAAAATACTATTATCATTAAAAACTTTGTAATGGTATGGCCCTTGATATTGGTTGGTGTCAAGCTCTGTTGGTGAGAGCCAAAAAATAGAATCTTTTCCGATAATTGAATCTGTTTTTAGCACACTAATATTGGTAAGTATAGGAACGTCCTTTTTTAAAATGGCACAAGCTGTATCTGAAGGACAACTTTCAAGTTGACCATAATCATAAATTCCTGTTATAAAATAGCAATATGAGGAGCCAATTAAAAGTGAATCCAAATCAATATAAGTAGTATCATTTATGGAAGTTGATTGATGTATAAGAGTCACTCCATAGTTTGCTAAATCTGAAGATTCACAACATTCATCAAATAAATTAATACTGCCATTTTTTTTGTAAATATTATAACCTAAAGCATTACTACATAAAGCTTTATCCCATTTTAAATGTATGCTGTTTCCAATGGGCTGAACGGTAAGCCCAGTTACTTTGGGTGGTCTAACAACAACACTAAAGGCTTCATAATCTGAAAGAACAGGTTGTCCATTATCTTCTAATTCAATTAAAATTGGGTATGCAGACTGCTGGATATGATTACATGTTGTAGACCATTGGAATATTCCATTAGCAATACCGCTCGTGGCTACAGATGAAAATGTAGCTTGTGAATTATTTAAGTTAAAGGGGAGACCGGAAACCGATAATGAGATAAAATCAAGATCTTGATCAGTCCCTTGAACATTAATATTAATAGTGCTGCCTGCCTTAATACAAGTATCCGAAATTGGAGTAATGTAAGGAGGGTTGTTGTTACAATTATTTTTAACTGTTAACTGAATATCTCTTAGAACAGAGCCAATTAAATATCCATTTCTCCATTCCGATATTTTTATAGTAAAATTATATTCTCCAACAAGCATTGGATTATACCAACAAACTGTTCCATTAATCGGATCAATACTTAAATTCCCACCTCCAACAGCATCGGGAAATACATAAAAATTCCCTAAAATTAAAGGTAAAGCACCGGCGCCTAAAGGAATACCTAGTTCATATGAAAGAGAGTCCCCATCAGGATCATAACCCATAGGATTATAGCAATAAGGCTTATTTACACACCCCACTGCAGGGCATGGACATTCTGTGAACTGAACGGAATTATTTCCTCCAGAAGCCCCTAAAACAGGAGAAATAATTAAAAATGATTCTAATGCAAATACAATGTCATCACTATTTCCTCCAGGCCAAATATTCAAGATTCCAGCATTTCTATTGGGATCCTCCATAGATACCCTATGAGTTCCTGTAGATGTAAATGTGTGAATACCTACGTAAGTATTTTTTTTATGATTTAGGGACAGAGGTTGTTGAGAAACTCTTTGAAGCGTATCTCTTTGAGAAAAGGGTGTGCCCAAGTCAAAATCTAAATATAGTTCTGGTCTATCTGCTCCAGAAACAGACCCCAAATCTGTACAAGTTGTTATGGTAAATTCATATGTTAGACCTCCTAAGTGCACATAGGTAATTTCTCCTCCTCTATTATGAGAACCCCAGATACATATTGGTACTGACAATATTAAAAAGCTGAAAAGTCTTATTAACATAAGGCATTAAAATTACTTAAAACAGCTGGAAAGAATATCATATATAAAAATATAAATGTTTATTATACTTATTTTTGGCAATAATCATTCCAAATGAAAACTTATATTAAAATTGGGATTACTCTTGGTGACCCTAATGGTATTGGCCCAGAAATTATACTGAAAACTTTTTCAGATTTACAAAATATAAATGACTCTATTATAGTTATTTACTCACCGTTCGAAATTATAGATTATTATCTAAAGTTTCTTGATATTAAGATGGATTATAATATTTTGAAATCCGCTGAAGAAGCTAAAATAGGAGGTGTTAATTTACTTCCAATTGACAATGGTATTTTCAAGGTTAGTATGGGAGTTAGTAATAAAACTAGTGGAGCAATTGCTTTCCAATCATTAAGTGCTGCTTCTAAAGATTTAATTCAAAATAAAATTGATTGTATAGTAACAGCTCCTATTGATAAAAACACCATTCAGAATAAGGACTTTAATTTTAACGGTCATACTGAATACTTTACCAATCTCTCAAAGGAAAGTAATTCTTTAATGCTAATGGTAAAAGACAAGGTTAAAGTAGGAATTGTTACTAATCATGTTCCAGTAAACGAGGTCTCTAAATTTCTAACGACTGACCAAATTTTTGAAAAAATAGAATTGATGCATCAAACTTTAGTTAGAGATTTTAATGTGCCAAATCCAAAAATTGCTTTATTAGGACTTAACCCTCATTCTGGAGATAACGGATTAATAGGAAAAGAAGAAATAGAAATAATTATCCCAACGATTAAAAAAGCTCTTAAAAATAATTTTAATGTTTCTGGGCCATTTCCAGCAGACGGGTTCTTTGCGAGCTCAAGTCATAAATCTTTCGATGGTATTCTGGGAATGTATCATGATCAAGGTCTTATTCCTTTTAAGATTTTAAGTCAAAATGAAGGGGTTAATTTTACTGCTGGTTTGTCTTTTATAAGAACCTCTCCAGACCATGGTACTGCCTATGATATAGTTGGTAAAAATAAAGCCAATTTCTCTTCTTTTAAAACTGCTGTAAAAACAGCTAAAGAAATTTACGTAAATAGAAAGAATATAAAATAAAGAATCATTTACCTCCTCCTTTTTTAGAGCTGGATTTATTATTTTCTTCTTTTTTTCTTTCCGCCTCAGCTTCCTTTTTACGTTGTTTATCTTCTTCTGCTTTTTGCTGTTGTTGTAGTTGAAGTTTACGTTGTTTATCTTCTTCTGCTTTTTGCTGTTGTTGCAGTTGAAGTTTACGTTGTTTATCTTCTTCTGCTTTTTGCTGTTGTTGTAGTTGAAGTTTACGTTGTTTTTCTTCTTCTGCTTTTTGCTGTTGTTGCAGTTGAAGTCTACGTTGTCTGTCTTCTTCTGCTTTTTGCTGTTGTTGTAGTTGAAGTTTACGTTGTTTTTCTTCTTCTGCTTTTTGCTGTTGTTCCAGTTGAAGTTTACGTAGTCTGTCTTCTTCTGCTTTTTGCTGTTGTTGTAGTTGAAGTTTACGTTGTTTTTCTTCTTCTGCTTTTTGCTGTTGTTGCAGTTGAAGTCTACGTTGTTTTTCTTCTTCTACTTTCTGCTGTTGTTGTAGTTGAAGTTTACGCTGTCTGTCTTCTTCTGCTTTTTGCTGTTGTTGCAGTTGAAGTTTACGCTGCCTGTCTTCTTCTGCTTTTTGCTGTTGTTGCAGTTGAAGTTTACGTTGTCTATCTTCTTCTGCTTTTTGCTGTTGTTGCAGTTGAAGTTTACGTTGTTTATCTTCTTCTGCTTTTTGCTGTTGTTGAATTAAATTTCTTTGCCTAGTCTCCTCAATAGCTTTTTTACGTTTTAGTTCTATAACTTTTTCCTCCTCCTTTTTCATTTCTTTTTCTTTGAGGGTCTCATCATCCTCTGTTTCTCCATTTGTATTACTAACGTAGTTAAAAGTGATAATTTCGCTTATGCTTCCACAGGAATTAAATGCACTAATTTCATATGTATGAGATCCTGGAGTAAGATTAATCATAGAACTAAACGCTCCATTATTTACATCAAAATTATAACCCTGAGACGAAGTCCCATCAATAACAAATGTCACATTTTGAGTATTAACTATTGACGCACTAATAAATGCTCTTGAACTATTCACTGTTAAATTATTTGTAGAAGGACTATTTAATTGAATTACAGGATTTTCACATTCTTCGCTAGCAAATATTATCGTTGTTAATTTTTCATCTTTTCCATTATTATTTGAAGCGGTTACTTTAAAAATATTGTTTCCATTTTGTAATTGTATTTCACATTCAAAATCGTCAAAATAAGGGTCGAATAAGAAATTTTTAACTGACACACCGTTCATAGTTATAGTTACATCGTTAATTTCTTCTACATGAAAAATTTTACCCTTTAATAATATCATTTTATTATTAGTATTAAATGGGCTGTAAGAAGGATATGTAAAACTTATTTCAGGGACTTTACCAGGAATAACTTCCCTGGTATATTCAATTATAGCTTCGTCTGAAGCGCTACCTGCAGAATTTTCTCCTTTAATGACAATAATGTTTTTACCTTCTTTTAGCATAACATTATTTGCTTGAAAACTATTACCTGAAAATTGAAAGCTATTTAATTTAACTCCGTTAAGAATAAATGATATATCGCCTTTATATTTAACATTTAATACAGTAGCGGTAATGTTAGTATTTACGGAAGAAGTAATAAATGGACTTTCTTTTGGCTTTGTTATGTTTACTATGGGCTTAGCAATTAAAGGGTTTGTAATTACAGGTTTTTCAACAACAACTGGTTGGTATATAATTGTTATTTTATCAGAAGCATTTCCTTGATTATTTTGTCCTTTTAAAACAATATTATTTTCACCATTTTCAAGAGCTATGTTAGCGGCTGTAAACGTATTCCCAGAAAAATTAAAATTTGTTAAAAAACGTCCATTAACAGAAAATATAACATTATTTGTTCCTTTGACGTTTAAAATATTAGCCTTTAAAGAAACATATCTAGATTTTGATGCTGATGTTGGAACATTTGGCTTGGTGAAAGATACTAATGGCTTCGGGCCTTCAAGGGGCTTGTAAATTATAATAGTTTCATCATAAACTGTTCCTTGGTCATTTGCAGCAGCTATTTTAATATAGTTTTTACCTTCTTTTAGCATAACATTATTTGCTTGAAAACTATTACCTGAAAATTGAAATACAGTTTTTTTAATGTTATTTACGTAAAATAGTATATCGTTTTTATCCAAAACATTAAAGATAGAAGCATATATATTTACATTTTTATTACTGCTCACCGCTGGATTTTCTTGGGGATTTGTAATATTTACAATCGGCCTCGGAGATAGGCTTTTATTATAATAAATAATCGTTTGATCTTCATCGGTTCCAGAATTATTCTTTCCAATTATTCTAAACGTATTACGACCTGAAATTAAATTAATATTTTGTGATTCAAACTGAGTGTTCTGATAATTAAAATTATAGGACTTGAAACCATTAATATAAAATTCAATATCATATTTGTCTTTAATATTTTTTATGGTTGCTCTTAATAATGTGGTTGAATTTTTAGATTCATAAGGGTTATCATATGGAAAGGTTATATCAACATTTGGAGTTGGAATTTCTGGAGTATAATTTATGACAACTTCATCATTTGCTAATCCATAAATATTTGAAGCAGAAATTCGAATAATATTATATCCATTTATAAGTGGAATGTTATTAGAGCTAAAATTTCTCCCGTTAAATGAAAAATTATATACTCTTTCCCCATTTATTTCATAAGTTATTTCACTTTGGTTATCAATATTTAATATTGTTGCATGAACTGAGCAGTAAGGCGAATTGGTAGTGAGTGTGGAATTACTAGGAACAGTTATGTTTACTGAGGGAGGGTTAGGAATAGACTGTGGGTCATAATTAATAGTAGTAGTTTTTAAATCACTTCCATATTCATTAGTTCCTTTTACTTTTATAATGTTTGTCCCTGGGATTAAATTTATTGTAGAATAAAGAACATTATTTTTAAAACTATAATTATTATTAGACAATCCATTTATGGTAAATTCTATATCATTTCTTGTAGAAAAATCATTGGATATAGATTCAACATTAATCAGTTCATTTCCGCTTAGGTTCAAAATAGAATTGCTAAAATTTATAGTTGGGAAATTATATGTAGAATAATTATTACTTGGATTTAGTCTTTCAACAACTGGAGCCCTTTCTTGGGAAACAGGGGAAGGCCTTAAACTATTATTTTGATTTTTTTGGGAATCTTTAATAGTTGAAGAGCTAGAACTTTCAGCTCCAATTATATTAAAATTTATTTTTAATGCTGTATAATAATATTTATCATTTAGAACACTATTTTTTACTCCGTTTATATTGCTATTCAATGCATATGTTATTTTATGCTCAATGCCTATAGACCAATGTTTTTTAAATTGATATCCAATTCCAAACCCTAAAGAAGGCATAAACTTTAATTTGTTTTTTTCAATTTCTGTTTCAAAATGACCATCACTTAAGTCTTTAAGTTGTCTAGCAGTTTTAATATCTGATTCAAATGTCAAGATACTGTAATCATAAGGCGAACCTTCATCAAAAATACTATTGGATGTTCCATCTAAAATATCTCTATTAACGTTGTAAAATGTCAATCCAACACCTCCAAAACCATATAATATCCACCCTGTTTTTTCTCTCAATTTGTTCAATGTTAATACGCCTTCTAACGTATATTCATTAAATTTCATTTGATAATTATGATATGAATAAATGGAATCATCATTCAAACCAGTATTAATAGATGAATAATAACCATTGGGATCTGCAAAAGAATCAGCAAGTGCTGCCCATCCAGAGTTTTCTCCCTTTAAATATCTGAACCTTAAATCAAATGAGAAAATTTTATTTTCTTTTTCATATAAAGATTTACCAAATGTAAAACCTCTCGTATAACCTGCAAATGGACTATTGAAAGCAGTATCATTGTCATTAAAATATTTCTCAGTTGTTTGCCAGCTTCCTCCAATATTTAATCCTAAGTTCCACCCAGAATCATCCTTATAGTTTATGTGTTGTCCTATTGAAAGATTAGTACTTAATACTATTATATATAGAATAAATCTTTTCATTTTGTTATTTAATACCATATATCGTGCCATATTTTATACTTATAATAAGTTATATTATATTTTTACAAGGTATAAATTTTCACAAATATGAGTTATAGATTATTTATAGTACTATTAATTAATCCTTTTTTTATTACTACTTTTTCTCAGGATCCTGAGAATAATTTATTTGAAAATGCACAACACCTATGTTACATGCAAGCTCTTTCATCGTCTAACCAAAATGCTAATTCTACTAATACACAATACAATATTAATTTTGATTCTTTAATTCCATGTCTAGCTATTTCTAAATCTACTTGGTATAGATTTTCAACAAATAGTATAGGAGGTAATGCCAATTTATTAATCAACCAAATTAATTGCATATCAGATTCTAACTTTTCTTACCAAAATAAAATTCAAGCAGTTGTTTTTTCCTATACTAATGTTAATAATAACCCAAATATTCAAATCTTTGATGACTGTATATCTTCCAACAATTTTATTTCTTTCAATATCTCTAAATTATTACCTAACCATTTCTATTATCTTTTAATTAATGGATTTTCAGCTATTGATTCTATCCAGTTAAATTCTACTTGTTCATTTCAATTGCAAGTTTCCGGCCCTGCAATTCAACCTGAATTTTCAGCTGGCGAGGATATATATGTAAATCCTCAAATAAATTTTCAATTAAATGCTTTCGGTTTTGGTAATCCATATTGGTTTCCGAACAACCTAATGGATAGTATTTATTCTTTTTCCCCAAATTTGTCTCTTAATTCAACTACTGAGTTTCTACTCACTATTACAGACTCTAATAACTGTATTTACAAAGATTTAGTAAAGGTTTTCGTAGAGAATCCTCTTATTTTTTACAACACTATCACACCTAATAATGATGGGATTAATGACAACTGGGTTATAGAGAATATGGAAAATTATCCATTTAGTAGAGTGGATATATATAACAGATGGGGACAGCAAATATTTCAAAGTATTGGATATTCAGAAAGTCAAAGGTGGGATGGGACATTAGAAGGTAATCCACTGCCTGTAGGCACTTATTTTTATATAGTCAACACGGGATCACAAATTAATAATCAGACTTTTAAAGGCTCAATAACCCTACTAAAATGAAGGTATTTATCTTGTTGTTTTTAAATTTCCTATTGATATCTAATCTTTTGTCACAACAAAAGGTTCATTTTTCCAATTATATCGAAAATGCTTTTTATTTAAATCCTGCTACTTCTAGCCCTTTAATAAAACAAGTTTCTTTATTATATAGAACTCAATGGAATGGTTTTGAAGGTGCTCCTAATAACTCATTTATTAGTTTCCAATCTCCTATCTTCTTTAACAGTAATACAATGTCCTATTCAAGTATTGGTGGATATTTACAAAACGATAATATTGGAGCATTCGATAACAGCTATTTAAATTTCTCCTATTCTTATTCTTTTTTATTAAATGAAAGATGGAGGTTTTCTTTTGGGACTTTTGTGGGCTTCCAACAGGTTGGACTAGATGTTTCTAATTTTGAATCTTATCATTCAAATGACCCAATAATTGATGTATCCAACTATAATGTTTTGTCGCCTAATTTAGATTTGGGAATTACAGTCTCAAATAAAAACAATTTTATATCTTTCAGCACAAAGCAGCTTTTCGAAAGTAATTGGAGAAAGATCGTCAAAAGTGATCTATCAAAAAATATAAATAGTTACGTTTTTTTATTCACAAAGAAATTAATATTTTCTGATGTTTCATTGTCTCCTAATTTGTTAATTGACTTTTCTCCACAATTCAATACTTTAATTATACTCGGATTAGATTTTAATTATAACAATTTCTTAAATATTGGCATATCAACAAAAAACGATAATTCTTTTATTTCTAAACTAAAGCTAAATATCTCCAACAATTTGAAGATTTCATATGCATTTGAATTTCCATATTCTTCCTATGTTTTTAGTCTTATAAATAACCACGAATTGATGATTACCTACCGTACTCCTATTTTAGAAAAATTGAAACGAACTAACCTAGTTTCTTACTTTTAATCCCTTTATTCAACGTTTTTATCATATAATTCGTGAATTTTAAACTTATATATTAAGCTTTTCCAACAATTATTGGTACTTTTCAACAAAAAAAGCGAACCTATCTATATTTTTTACGTTAATAGGACTAATTAAACCATTTAGTATTTATTTACTTTTTTAAATGAGATTTTTAAAGATTGTAGTTTTATTTGTTTTTATATCAATTAATCTTGATATTTCATCTCAATGGATTACCACTGATAGCTACACGGGTGTCGGTACTCAAAATAATTTAAATATCGAATTAAAGATTAACGAACAATATACTGGCTCTGCTATATCTTGTATTGGAGCTTCGGATGGAGAAATGGCAATCATTATCTCTGGAGGCACACCGCCTTACACAGTGAATTGGGCTTCATTAGGTATTGTTAATTCAGTAACTTCTACAGATACCATAAGGGGAATTCCAAACGGATCATACAATGTTATAGTTACTGACAATGGGATTCCAGCTAGTCATACAATCTTCCTGGGACACACTGTTGCGGTCTCAGACCCAAGTGATATGACTTTACTTAACAATCCAATATATAATGCATTCAATATAAATTATGAAATGACTGCTCCAATTTGTAGTGATTCTTTAAACGGATCAATTAGAGCAAATTTTATTGGTGGCAGCGGTAATAAATCTTATTTGTGGGGAAATGGTGATTCCGTAGTGTTCAATCCTATCACTGCATCTTTCAATTCTTTTGCCGACTCCCTTGGTAATGGTATTCACAGTTTAAGAATAACGGATGATAATGGTTGTATTAAGGACACCACATTTGAAATTAATCTACCTCTACCTATTTATCCAAATGTTGTAATAACCCATCCTGGTTGTGCAGGAGATAATAACGGAATTTTAACATCTTCGCCATCTGGTGGGACTGGAACTTTTTCTAACTATACTTGGGATGATCCTGCTTTACAAACTACTGCAGCAGCTAATAGCTTAGCACCTGGAACCTATAACATAATTGTTAAGGATAGTGATGGTTGTCAGGGCGATACTTCAGTTACAGTTGTCGCATCTCCCGCAATAGTAATTAGCTTAACAGAAGATCCGGTAAAATGTTTTAATGGAAATGATGGTTCTGCTACTAGTGTAGTTAGCGGAGGAACTCCTTCACTAGTTAGTGGATATCAATATTTATGGGACGATGGTGCAGCCCAAACTTCTGCAATAGCTAGTGCGCTAACAGCAAATGTTTACACACTTACAATTACCGATAGTATCAATTGTTCTAATTCTGAAAGTGTAACAGTTAATGAGCCAACCGCGTTAACGGCAAGTGCAGTAAAGGTACAGGATGTACAGTGTAATGGTGCTGATGATGGTGAAATATCAGTGACAGCATCAGGAGGTACAGTAGGTTATACTTATTTATGGGATGATGCAGCAGCACAGACAACTACTACAGCAACTGGATTAAGTCCTGGAAATTATACGGTAACAGTTAAGGATGCAAATCTTTGTGAGTTTACAACGACACCTGCAATAACAATTAGTGAGCCAACCGCGTTAACGGCAAGTGCAGTAAAGGTACAGGATGTACAGTGTAATGGTGCTGATGATGGTGAAATATCAGTGACAGCATCAGGAGGTACAGTAGGTTATACTTATTTATGGGATGAT